>Ga0310691_10000605_pt1 | contig 64574 bp, 116 predicted proteins | sample 176DNAGHGlowgp2_FD_203887 | JGI IMG/M metagenome (GOLD analysis project Ga0310691, IMG submission 203887) | Sheep rumen microbial communities from Palmerston North, Manawatu-Wanganui, New Zealand - 1766 DNA GHGlow gp2 (v2) (version 2) | ecosystem: Host-associated > Mammals > Digestive system >...
ATTTGGGGAGGGGGTGTTTTGGCGCGGACCCTCCCCCCGGGGTGTCTGAGAGGCGGTTATACCTCTTAGACAACCGTCCGGAGGGAGCCCGGGCCATTTTTATTCATTATTCAGCCCCGCTTTTCTTCAAAGCGTTGCCTTTTTTGGAACGATAAAGCCGTTTTCGGCGCAACAGGATCGTTTTCCACGATCAAGCTGACGCTTCAACGTTGTCGCGGACCAATGTTGGATCGGCGCGCGGGTCTTCATCGTCTCGTGCGATGTACTTTTCAAAGAATCCGGTCACGTTGAGGTCACAGATCTCGTCAATCACGGCTTCATGAGTCGCATCCTGTTCTGCAGGAGACGAATCGGAGCTCCATTGTTCCAAAGCTCCAAGCATTGACAAGCACTTGTCAGCTTTGTACTTGTCAAAGCTGTACCATTCGCCAAACTCGGTGATCGGGCTGTAAGGACATGTCTGCAGCTCACCGTTCACCAGCGTTTTGTATGTAAGAGCTACTCTAGCCATTCAATCATCCTTTCTCGATCACGTCGCTCATCACTCGTTCAAGGCGTTCGACAACGTTGTTGTAGAAACGCCCATGGCTTGCGCTACTTCGGTCAGTGTTGAACCGTTCTTGATCATCTGACGAGCCTTTGAGAGCTTGGCAGGAGACAAACCTTTCCACTGACGAGGCATAGCCTGCTGTTTCAGTGAATCAACGTCGCACTCCTTAATCAGATCCTTCAAGAAGGTCTTTCTTACAGCTCCAGCCTGAATCGCTTCATACTCTTTTGCTGTAAACTTGACCAAAGGCCGAGATTCTCCCATCTGTTTGCGAGCATACTCGATCAAACGGGCTCTTTCCTTCTTCTTACGGTCTTTGTCGAACTCCAAAGTAGGGTCGTCTTCCAGCTTCATTTGGAATAGACTTGTAGCAAGTGCAACAGCACGACGTTCCAAAGGCTTGTGCTTCAGCGCGTCGTTCAGTTTTGCTTTCAAAGAAGATACTTCGTCTGCATACCTCTTTGCTGCAGCAGGACTGTAAGGAATGTCTTCTGTGGTGATCTGCTCTTTCCTTGCCTGGTTGGCTAAGCTGTGGAGCCGATTAGCATGATCGGCATAGATCGATTCCATGTCCGTCCCGGAAGACAGGTCGTAAGCTCCCTTTCCCCACACAAGGGCCTTCATCATCTTGGTGGTCGTTGTGGAATACTTCTTATCCGCGGTGCCCTTTACAACGTAATAGACTTTGCCCGGTTGAATAGACGAGTCCTGACTACGACGATACTTATTGCCGACCTGCTCGTAATAGTTATTGTCAGAGGGCGAACCGGAAGGGTTCCTCACTTTACCGAAGCTGTCTTTAGGATAAGTCCGGTTGGTGTACTCGAATAAAGGTTCTCCAGTCTCTGGATCTGCGTACTGACGATGGCCTTTACCGGTAATAGGATCCTTGATCCACTGTCCCTTCTTTACCTCGTCGACACGCTCTTCGGACTTGGCTCTCGAAATAAGCGTTGAAGCTCCTTTCACCTGTCCCTTATCGTTTACACCTTGGTACTTCTTCCTAAGTTCCATGATACGATTATCGATCTCGGACTGCTTCCAATCCAAATTGTGCTTCTCAGCATCGATAACCGTCATGGAATGCTTAACGGCCCGGCAGATCTCATCCTGATAGTCGGCGCCCTTCAGCGTCATGTCTGTGATTAGATTAGACACAACGCCCATCTGCTGCTGCGTATCGAAATTGTCATACAGCTGCTTGCCGGTAACTGGATCAAACATGGGTTCGCCATGCTTCGGCTTACCTGTCTTGATCTGGTCATCCGACTTGGCATACAGAACCTTCGGTTCGTATCCGGCCAGCCCCTTCAGACTCGGCATCGACTTGATGTCGCCCGAATCATTTGGAATAACCGTTACTGTGTCTCCATCGAAGTCAGCACCGCTCAGCTTGGCAGCCACACTTGGATGAATACCAATCGCATCGGGTGCACCAGGACCAAGAACCTTCCGTGCTTCAGCATTCGTGTTGTTAACGGTCAGCTCGGCGATCTCGAATCGTCCGCCATGCGGGTACCGAATCAAGGCGACACGGCTGCCGTTTTCGAAGTTCGGGGCAAAGCATTCGTTCTCCTTCATGGAGAGAATCGGAATAATAACATGCGAAGCAGAGCCGGGAATGGCGGCAGCCTTCAGATGCACTGCGCTTGAATCGCAGTCGTCAGCAAAGCCTTCCAAAAGGTGAGCCCGAATAGTCGGATTCGTCAGCCCAAGAATCTCGTTGAACTCGTCGACCTTGCGATCGTACATCATCTTCAGCTGACGCTTGGCTAAAAAAGGCTGTTGTTTGCTCAGCAGCTGCGAGGACAGGGTTCTGCCCCAATCCTTCCAGTTGCCCTGTTCGTTAACGATGTTCAGGGCGCTGAGCTCACGCTTTCCGGTCTTGTTGTCGATGTAGTGTCGCTGACAAAGAATCAGATCCGGGTTGTCGCTGGAGTCATCGGTCTTGATCGTTGCCCCAAACGGGTTGATCAGGTCAATGTTTCCGTCGCGGTCCTTGTTCATTGTCTTGAATACTTTCGACTCCTGGGACCTGGTCTTGTTGGTGTTATAGACGATGTCATACCCATCAGGAATCTTGTCAGAATAAACTGCCATGCCTTTCATGTACTTGTCGTCTCCAACACGAATTCGAACCTGCGCATAATGAGCTTTCCCAAGGCTCAAGTCCTGTACTCCGGGGCGCAGTTCGATCACGCCGTCTTTGAGTATGCCCCCCCCCTTCATGTCGTCAGTGGTATAATTTATGAACACTCTCGACATGTCTACAGACTTAGGGGGCTCGACTGATTCCCAGGTATCGCCTCCGTTCTCAGTATAAACGCCAAGATTCGGAATAGCGATCTTGTCCTTGTTTTCGTAGATCTCCTTCTTCGGAGTATCGACCTTGGTAAGCACCTGCATTCGCGTGCTCTTGTTCTTTCCGCCACGATCCAGATAGATGTCCTGAATCTTGTACTTTCCACTCTGCACCAGCATCTCAAGGGAATAGCTGAGCTTGGTGGTTGAAATGCCAAGATGCTGCTCAACGCCCTTGCCGACCTCGACAAACTTGTACTTGTCAACCTGATCGGCAAGCATGTTGGCCGTGTTGGCAGAGGCATCCTTATGCTGCTGCACCTTCTCGTCGAACCAACCGCGAACGGTCGATTCGTTCACGCCAAACTTTCTGCCGATCGCCGTTGTAGACCAGCCGGCTTCCTTCAGCTTTCTGGCCACAGCCACGTCGTGATGCCGAATATCGGCGTTGGCGTTGCTCTTCCGGGCACGAAGCTGATTCAGAGTCAGTCCATCGCCCTTAGCGATCTCCTTATCCGTCAGCCCTGCCTTCTTCAGAGCCTTGTAATGCGAAATAAAGTCTACGCTGCGCTGATAAGGGGATGCACCAGATCCCCAGGCGTAGCGTCCTGAATGGGGAACGGCGCCTTCATGCGGTTTACCGATATGGGCAAGAGATTCTGCGCTGAAATCGTCAAGCTGCTCATAAGCTAAGAGTTCCTCTTCGCTTACGAAGGGGATGATGGGCTCCAGTTCCATATTCACTTTTCCTCCGTTCCTGATGTGTCCTTTTGGACCTACTCGTCACGCCTGGCTTCCTGAATAATTTCGTCAGAGTCGACGATCTTATCCATGATGTGTTCAATCTCTGCTGGCTCGGGAGATTCAACCAGCACTTCGCCACTCTGATAGATGCGAAGCTCGATTGTGGTGTCCTTTGGTTCCACGCCGATTCGGTTTCCGTATTCCAGAAAGAATAAAGCGGCGTAGATCTTCAGCTGCCACATGTGTGCCGGAATCTCACCGGTCTTCAGATCATGAATCCGAAGCGTCTTCTGCTTTTCGTTAAAGACAATAGCATCCGCTGTGCCAAAGCAGTTTCCCGAGTACACCAAAGGCTGTTCAGGCTGCATGCCATATCCAATGGCGTCATTGATGTACATGTTGACTGTGTCACTGTTTCGGGGTTGACGACGCTTCAATCGAATAGCCTGCTCCGCATAAGCGTGGAGTTCGGTTCCTCGAAGAGTTGCCAGGTGTTTCTCGTAGGTCAGTTTAAGTTTCTCCGGGTCATAGTTCAACCAGTGATACTTGCTGGGACTCAGGAACGCATGTTGGCCATCAAGCTCCAAATGCTTGTTCCAATTCATCCAAAACCTCCTCTCTGTTTTCCGGGAATACAAAACGGGCGAAGCTCATCTGGTTCATCTTCTCCACGTAGTATTCCTGATTTGGCTGACGGTTTTCGTTCCGCCCTCGTTTGCATTCAAGGGCTGCCCAGCGTTGTTTATATAAAACGAGAAGATCCGGAATACCCTGAATGTAGTTTGCGTCATTCTTCAGGACAATGCATCCCGGGAATCGTTCCCGTAAATCGTAAATCAGATTGTGCTGAAAACTTTTCTCCTTCACGGCAGAGCCCCCTGATTGGCAAAAGTAAAAGGAGGCTGATTCCGATTAATTGGAAATTTCCCTCCTTCTACTATGAGGGCTGTGACGAGCGCGAAAAAAATTTGTCACATGTTCTGATTCAATAATTTTTATAGATCAGCAAATTTATGCGCTTCTTCCTGCATGCACTTGCTGCAAAGAGCCACCGGCGAGATGCCGTTAACATAGGTCCACCGCCACATATACTTGGACTTTCTGTATAGTCCCTTTTGCTGGCACTTTACGCATAAAGGATGAGCTTTCAGAAAAGCCTTCTCCTCCTTCAAATCATGAACCAGTTGTTTAACCCATCCAACGATAGACCCGCATCCGCTTTCTCCATACAGCACACCGACAGTAAATGCCGCGATCACCGAGAGAATCACAAACGCTGAAAATACGAACACCTCGTAAAACATCCTCATTCCTCCTTGAATAAAGCAATCCGCTTTTGCCGGAAGTATTACAGCTTTCCGACAAAAGCAGATTCATTGAAGTTCTTCTTTGCGGCCAGTGCCCGCTTTACAGCCAGATCAATCGGAGCCGACGAGATGAACCGATAGTAGTAAAGCGTCTGATAAGGTGTGTTCAACCGATCGATTCGTCCGGCGGCCTGCTTCATGGTCTTGTAGGAATAGTTGAGGCTGAAGAAGATTTCGGTATCCGTTGTAATGCAGTTCCATCCTTCAGCCCCGGCTGTGTACTGAACCAGGTAGACCCAACTATCGCCTTCCGGCAGCGGTTCGTGCTTATGGCCGTTGTACTCCGCGCATAGAATATCCACTTTGACGGCCCAGGCACGGAGCAGCTCCAGCTCATAGTCGAAGTTGTAAAAGACGATCGCCTTCCGATGGCGAATCATCAGCTCCGTCATCTTGGACAGTCTGCTTTCATCCGAGTGAACCACCCTGCGCAAGGTGTAGCACAGCTCGCTGGCGTTCTGAATCGGTTCGCCGGTGTATGGGTTCCATCGGTTCCGGTTCACATCGAGGTACTTGGCCCTGTCATAAACAGGCTGAATATCCATGGTCACGCGGCCTGTCTTCTTCTGGTAATCCATGTTAACGAGCACCGCGTCCCGAATCCGCTGCAGCCGCTTGACCGCGACAAAGCGGTCCACCTTCGGAAACTTGCTGAATCGGGCATAGATCACATGCTGATTAATAAAGTCTGTCCGGTTTTTAAAATATCCATTGGCCACGAACACCGGAATGTAATCCAACCAGGTATCGCCGGGTGTCGCGGACAGAAGAATCCACCGGTTGGCTTTGGCAATCTTGATGAAGCTCTTGGCCCAGGTTCCGCTGCCGACAACCCGCTGCTCATCGAAGATGAAAAAAGCGTTTGTCACGCCAACGTATTTCTTAATGTTGTTCCAACTGTCGATAACCACCTTGATCTGGTAGACGCCGAGATTGAATGGAATACATTCCTTCTCCCACTCCAGTGTATCCCGCTTTCTGGCCGTGGTGATGATGTACAGATCCTTCGGATACTGCATCGGAAGATCCTTCTTCAGATCGCCCCAGCCTTCCCGAATAAAGTAATAGGCGAGGGAAGTCCGACTCTTGCCGCTCCCGACATCCCCAACGAGGATGCAGCCGTTATGCATTCGACCGACTGCATCCCATTGGTGGGGATAAAGGTTAACCACCGTTTAAATCAGAACGGGGCGTCGTCATCGTCGGCGGGACCGGCAGTTTCGTACTCATCAGCAAACTCGTCTTCGCTGAGCGTAACGTACATCGTCTTCAGTGCCACGGAATTCTCCGGACCCATGCTGGCACCGTTGGCATACTGGCTCAACACAAGATCGCACTTCTCAATCTCGGCGCTGTCCAGCATGCCGATAGTTTCCTCCGTAAGCTGGGTGTTGTTCTTCCGGGTCACCAGCACAACCTTGGGGGGAATCATCGGGTTGCCCTTCCGGTCATGGTATTTCACATGAATCTTCATCTGGGCGCGCAGTTCGCCCTCATTATAGCGATCCGGCTTCCAGCTGATCGGAGCGCCATCGGCCTCCAGCTGCTGCGCCAGTCCCTTCTCCAGGAATATCACAAAGTTCCGGTCGCCCTTGCGGTTATACTCCGTCTCACGCCCTTCAAAGTTGCGAAACTTGTAAGGGGCAATCTGCGCGTCACGAATCGTAATCTTCTTATTCATAAAATATCATTCTCCTTTTATGCTTTCATCTTTGATCTCTTTCAGTTTGCTTGCGGAAACGAACTCGTTTTCTTCGTAGCTTCGTTTCCCATCCTCGCTTACCCATGACTCGATCGATTCATTCCAGTGAACGATCTCCGTGTCTCCGTACTCGGTCTTGACAGAGTAGAGATACTTGGTCTTCATTTTCTTCTTCATGCGTCTTCTTTGTCTTCCTGCTCAAAGCTGGCCAGTTCGCCACCGCAGGCCGCGTAGCCTGCCAGATCGATCCAGCTGTCCTCGGAATAATTTCCGCTGGCGATGCGGGCGATCTTCAGCAGGGCCATCATCGCCGCCACGTCGCTCGGCGCCAGAGGGCGGCTGATCGCAGGTCCGAGATATGCGTTCCACATCATCCCGATCCGGCGAAAGTTGTCCTCCGGCTTGCCATAACTCTTCTCCCGGTCCCCGTTCACAATGCTGCTTGCTTTTTCCAAAATCGTCTTGCGTAAAGTCGCCATGCTCTTACTCAACTTTCTCCTCCTCAACGTCAAGGTTACGGAATACCTCAATGTCTCCGTACTGTGAAATATCACGGATCGCATCATCCACCAGCCGGTCAAAGTAACGACGGTCAATTGCGTCCTCCATCTTAAGGTTTCCGACAGTCTCGGATTCCAGCCACCGCTGATCCTTGGTGCCGACTACCGCGTCATACTTGTTTCCGTTCTTCCGCATCAGCCAGCCGCCGCCTCGTCCAGGCAGAATCGGACAGAATGCTCCGGCCTTTCCGACAAAGACGTAGTGATGCCCCTTCGCGATCTCTTCCTGAAGAATCCGATAATCCTCCTTCAGATCCTCCAGCTCGGCGATGCACTTCAGCGCATCCTCTTCTGAAATAGAATACTTTCCGCTCAGATCCTTCTGCGGCTCGGCGATCCACTGGTCGTAGCTTCCGTCATAACCGATGGCCTTCAGCAGCTCGCCCGTTCGCTTCAGCATCCGGTCCAGATCCCGCTCGCTCATGCTTACATCGGGCAGTTCCTCGTTCATGTCCAGATACATGTTGGTCGTCACGGTCTTTGTCTGGCACAGATCCTTGAACTCGATCGGCTCCCGCGTAAACAGCGTCTTCTTGACATACGGCTCGGCAAACTGTGCCCCGGTCGTGTTCCACTCTCCGGCATGCTTACCGCTTTGCACATGGGCAACGTACACCGCGTTGTTCACCAGGCACATCCGGTCATAAACGCTCTCCAGTTCAAAATTGTAGCCGTAGAGCTTGCCGTAATCCATCACGAACTGAATAATCTCAGGTGTCGCGTTGGGAATCTTGATGGAGTCCGTCTTGATGTGAGCCACCGTGAATCCCTTCTTCTGCACCAGATGCTTCAGATTCACCATGAATAAAGCCCCGCGCTTGGCCACAATGTTATCCTTGTTCCGCTTATCACGGAAGGGGTTGTCAAACTTGGCGCTGGTCAGGCCGTATACGCTGTTGATTGCAATCTTCAGCGCTGTGCTCAGGTTGTCGGCCTCTTCCTTCTGCTTCTCCTCGCTCAGCTTCTCAAAGCCTTCCAGGAATGGTGCCAGCTTGCCATCCAGAATCTGCCGGGCCTTCTCCCATTCCCGGTGCTTGATCAGAATCCGGGCGTCGAGAATATCCTTGAACCGTGCCGTGTACTCGGGCCCAAAGAGCTCCTCGGCCACGATGCTGCTGGGGTGCATGCTCGCAATATCCAGCAATGCCACGTTCCAGTACATACCCGGCTCTGCATACACATACCCGCCTTCGCCGACCTCTTCACCGCGGTAGATGCTCTTCCCGTGGTCAAAGGTGTATCCGGGGAAGTATGGTTTGCCATCCTTGAATACCGTGTACTCGGGATCCTCATCCATCGGCAGTGAGTAGGTCTCGGTGCCGTTCATCTCGCCCATAAAACGATAATTGAACGTAGCCTGAGGCTTCTTCTCCCATCCGAAGATGATCTTCTGTGTCAGCTGATTGGTGGTGGCGTTCGGGTTCAGCCCTGCCAATCGGGCCAGAATTTTCCTCGCCCGCCAGTCCTCCTGCCTCTTGTTGAATACCGCTTCCGTCGCAAACACGTCGTTGTCACAGTATTCGGCCACCTTCATCCATAGGCTCTCGTCTACCGGCTCATCCCACGGGAGGCCAAGCTCCTGGTGGTGAATTCCCAGCTCGATTTCCCACTTCTTCAGGCTCTGCTTCTTGCTGCAGAAGTCGTACACATCCGTATAGCTCAGGTCATACGCCTTTCCGAAGAAGGCATCCGGGCTTCCGCCTACAATTCGCTGACTCAGCTCGTACAGCTCCAGGTTGCTCTTGCCAAGGTACCTTGCATACACAATGTGGTTGTCGTACCGCCGGCAGTTGAACCCAACCAGCTTCAGGTGAATAAACTCCTCCAGATCCTGCGGCTTCGGGTTGATCATCCGGTGGCATTTCGGTTCGCCAGCAAACTTCCAGTTGATCAGGAACAGATTCGGAAAGACTTCCACGTCAAAGAAGGCAATCTTATCTTCATCTGCAACCACGCCGTCGTCCTCCTCCTTCGGATCCTCGACATCGTCGCTATGGAATATCATTTTGTTTACCTTCTTCAGACAGTAATCCGCCTGATGTGAGCTGTTAGCCGCGAACAACATTACCTTCTTTTTCATTTCACGCACGTCGAAATGCCGCCCGCTCTTATAGAACTCCTCCAAATCCTTGGCGATCAGATCGATGCTCTGCCTCGTGCTCGGCAGAATCTCCTTTCTAAGATTCTTCTTAATCATGTTAAGAAGCATCTTGTCGTCCTTGATGGTTTCAAAGTCGACCACTTTTTCCTCCTTCAGCGGAAGTCCGCTTGAAATGTGTGCCAGCGGAAGGTTGTTGCACAGGCTGAGCCTCCTCCTCAGACTGTTTCCGCCGGTGGTTGCCTTAATCTCGATGCCAGGAGAATAAACCGATTTCAGCTTGCTCTGGTCTCCGTCGTAGTAATACTCAAGGTGGATTCCGGATCCGCCCTTTGAATACTCGGCGTAGGTCGGTGTCCACTTCGAAGCCGCTTCGATGTTCTTCTCGGCGCTCTTCTTTCCGGTCTCGTCGGTCAGATCAAAGTCGACCGAGATGATTCCCATGGATTCGGGAATGTTGACATAATGTGTCCGCTTCGTGTCCAGGTCCTTCAGCGTCTTCTTAGCGTTAACCCAGGAGACATAAGGCCCTTCTGTGTCGTCACGGGCATACTGCGCCGGGCAGTCTTTCAGCAGCTCATCGAACAGGCTCTCCGTCTGGTCCAGCGTCAGCCAGCAGGCCTTAGCCTTCTCCTGGTCCGCCTTCGCTTTCTCCGGTTCGCCGCCATCGTCAATTTTCTCGTGTTTAAATCCGCTGAACCAGCTCCGAACCTGCTTGCCGTCCACACGGGTAATTGGCTCAAAGTTCTTAAAATAGTTCTTCAGCTCTTCCCGGAACTTGAACATCGGCATGACGCTTCCCTGCGCCCCGGTTTCATCGCAGTACTCCTTATACATGGCATAGGCCTGCTTCAGACTGATGCCGTCCTGCTCCTTGAAGACGAAATAGTTCTCCTCAACGAAGTTGAAAAACACATCGGTCTTCAACATCATCTTCAGGCTGCGGTAGGAATCGTAATAATGCTTTCCGAGTTTCGTATACACGTCCAGACAATGCTTGGCGATCGCGCCGAGCTGGAGTCCAACCCTGTCCATCAGAAGATCGTAGGTCTCGCCATCGAAGGTATTGCCCGTCGGTTCCACATCGATCAGCCTTCGAATAATTCCGCTCTTCGCATCAGTGATCTTTACAGGATGGTTTGTACCGAGAAAGAGCATGCAGTTAACCCTGGCTGTGTATGGAGACTGAAACTTAGCGTTGATGGTCATGCTTTCGTGAGCGACCAGACCGTTCAGCTGTGTATTGTCCTCAATCTTGTCCAGACGTGCATCCCCGTCAATTGCAACCAGCGGATTCTTTGCGAATACTTCGGCTGCGAACTGGTTGTTATTGCTTGTCAGTGACTTGGCATTGAACGTCGTTGTGTAGCCTTCAAACAGCTTCTCGATAATGCTGATGATCGTTCCTTTACCCTTGCCGCCTTCACCGTACAGGACAATGAATTTCTGAATCTTTCTCGCGTCTCCGGAAACAACACTGCCGATAGCCCATTCGATTTTCTCCCGTTCCTTCGGCGCGTAGAGTTTCTCCATCAGCGTGTCCCATACGCTGTAGTCACCGTCTTTGAGCTCGTACGGAAGCCGCCTTGAAATATAATCCGTCTTCTTGCCGGGCTCGGTGTTGGCAAAGGCGAGTTTACTGTCAAGCATAACGTAATTGTCAGGCATGCTTTTTACGTAATTCAGAAACTTAATCCACGCATTGCTTGAAAAGTTAACCAATGTCTTGGCATGCACTACATAATCGGGGTGTTCTTTCAGTATTCGCTCTTTTTCCTTGTTCACCGCGGTATCAACCATGCGAATCAGATCGAATTCATTCTGCGACCACATTCCCTTTTCGGAATCCCAGACGGCGTAGAATTTCTTTCCACGAATCATCAGATCGGAGGTTTTCCTTGTGGCAAACTCAGGAGTAACCTCCCATTCGTTCTTTTTCACATTGTTCGACGAAACCCAGAAAAAATCCACAAGCTGTCCGCCTCCTTTTTAGGGGTGTTGCATTTTTCATTTTTTTACCCCACTTTTATTAATATATAAATATTTAATTTTTTTTCCTGTAGTTAATATAGTAAAAAAGTGTAAAAGTGTCACAGAAAACCCTGGAACCGTTGATTTATAAGGGCTAGAGGCTGTTACATTTTTTGTGCAAAAATTTTTTTTGTGACACTTTTTTGTCACATTTTGTGAGTGTCGTTACATTCAACGCAACGGATCGCTTTTTTAGGGGTAGAAAAGTGTCACAAATGTGACGTTTTTTATTTAGCTTTTTTTCGATATTGTATGCCTTTTATGCCGGCTTTTTCGGGTATAAACCACTCATTTCCAACCTTAAAAGCCCGCGGAATTTTGCCCCTTAAAAGGATCGATCGGATTCCCTGCCTGGAATATCCATGCTGATCGGCGAACTCTCCTGCTGTCAGTACGACCTCATCCTCCGCCAATCCGGCTAATCCATACTCCAGCGCTTTCCTCAACTCGCCAGCCTGAATCATCTCAAAGTCCTCCTTTTGAAAATATAACTCGTCCGTACGAGCTGTATGAGCCACACCAGCTGCACTATTCCAACCATCCTCACAATATGTCACACATGATACCTCTCCATGAGGTACTCATTCATCTGCATCCACAGCTCCGTTTCTCGCATGTCGTAACTCCGCTCCTCTCCGTCATTACGCCCCGCGTACCTCGATCCGTGACCGAACCCGAAGCACGGAAAGAACCCGCCTTCTCCGTCGGCTCCATACTCCCTGTTCACAATCCTCCTCCCGATCTGAATTACTCTCCATCTCGGGGTCTTTTCGTCAATACCTGCATTCGCCAGCAGCTCATAGAACCATCTTTCCGTGCTGGAGTCATAGACCAGGTTTTCCCTCGCGTATGCCAGAAACATGCACAGATTAATCAGGATCTCCAGCAGCGTCACCGGCTGTGTTGTCATCTTTTCTGCCCTGGAAACATCCCCGTTCGTAAACATTTCCCGCAGATCCATAGCGTCCATGATCCGGTTTTCATCCATCGGCACCAGCACTTTAAACGGAACCTCATCCAACGACTCGAACAAAGAAAGGGCTGTAGAGTCCGATCCAGCCCCCAGCTGGCCGTTCGAGCCATCTGAAGGAAGGATCAGACTCATAAGGTATTGGCGATATTCCTGTCGAATATCCACGCATTAATCACCCCTGATTGTCATCCGATGCCCCCTCCTCAATGGTGATGACATAGTCAATATTGTTAAATTCGTCCCGTACGAACATTTCATCCGCGCCGAATTCCCCTCTGAGCGCGTCATAGTTCTCAATGCCGATCTTCTTCCACGGCTCCAGCACGAGCTCATTGTTCTCATCCAGGATCTGCTGGTCATCCTGATAATAGGTCAGTCTCCCGTGCGCAAATCCCTCGTCCTCCTCGCTGTGGAACCAGGTTTCCCCGTCGATCTGATAGGGGGCGTTGGCCTTGCTGATCACTTTGACTGTCCGCGCGGGCGGCTCATCCGGATCGTCTTCCTCATCGTCCTCTTCATCTTCCGCATCGATCTCCGGAACCTCAATCTCATCCATATTCACGTTCGGATCCTTGCTCGGGTCGTAATAGATTCGATGTCCGTCCTCAACCTTCTTCTTGAAACAGCTCAGCGGATCGATCCCGCGTCCCTCCAGCCAGCGCCAGCCGAGCCAGGTGAGCCCTCCGCCCACCATGGCTCCGGCACCGTACGCCGCTGCTTTACCGAAATTAAACTTAGGCATTTTGATTTTCATAAGCATCCCTCCTTTGAAATTATCGGGCGTTGCGAGGCCGCTTCAGCATCGCTTTGATGTTCCCGTCGATATTGAATTCCACCGGGATGCCCTGACCTTCCTTGACGTACTCGTACACCCACGATTTGGGCTCTCCGGTCAGCGGGTCGAACAGGTTGAAATCCACTTCGCCGTCCCCGTCTCCGTCAATCACCCAGCCGTTATCCAGTCCTTCCGGAATTGCCCGTGCGCCAATAATCTCCCGGGCCTCATTCACTGTCAGATGCCCGTAGATCCGCAGCTTATCGTTGCAGGTATTCTGGCAGCTCTTCAGGTGCGCCAGATCAGCCAGCAGGTTCGCCTTGTAGAATTCCGGGCAGGTTCCCTGGCTGTAAAGCAGAAATCTCGGATCATCCTCCGGGAATTCCGCAAATCCGCTCGGTCCCTTCGCCGGTTCCCTGGTAATCTCGCCCGTCTCGGCGTTAATCGTCTCCACCGTTTCAGGCGCAGGCAGGCCATAGCGGTACCGCTTGTCCGCCTCTTCGCCCAGTTCGGCGATCACGTTCTTACGATACTTGTTCCATCCTTCCAGCGCGCTGCCCAGCGTCGCAATGGCCACCGCATTCCGCTTCCTCAAAATTCCGTGTCCACCCAGCACGCAGGCTGCTCCGCCGATCAGCAGCGCCGCCGGAATGGCGTAGGTCTTCGCCAGTGCCTTTACGTTGTTCACATGGGCAATTGCCAGATCCTTCTGGAAATCGTTCTTGGAATAGCTGATCATCGCGGCCGTGCCATTCTCCATACGAACGATCTGGCCATTGTTGGCTTCCGCCTCTTCCTTGGTCGCTTTAATCACCGCCAGCTGCTGCTTCGTGTCCTCTATGATCAGCACAGCTTTCGGCGTCTGTTTGCAGGCCAGCACCGTGCCGCCGATCATCGTCACCAGTCCACCGTAGGTCAGAATCTCCGGCGCGTACCGCTCCAGTACAAACAGTCCTCTCTTCGCAATCACCTTGATGCTCATTGGTTACCAATCCCCTTCCTTTTGGTCATTCAGCATTGAATAAAAAGAAAAAGGCTGTCGACTGTTTCAGCCAATAGCCCTTCACTAAGAAAACATTAATTTTCGCGATCTTACTGCCGGGCGTCAACATCGGCAGTATTCAGGCTGGCCGAAACGGCATCCATCTGGCCCTCAAGCTGGTTCAGCAGCTCCCTCTGTTCCTTGTAGGAGCTGGCAATCGCGTGCACTTCGTCCATCACATTGTGCACCTCTTCCAGGTTGCCTGAGATTTCCTCCAGGTTTTCAATCCGCATGTCCAGCCCGTCAACGAATTCGGTGATCGCAACTCTAAAATTCAAGACTTCATCTTTGTACCCACGTTCCAGTTCGGCCTTGTTATCCTGCATTTTAAGAATGAGGTCAGTATTCTGCTTCTCCAGGTCGTGCACATGGTAAAAGCAGTCTCCGACCCGGCTACTGACATTGCTGACCTGTTCCATTATTCTGTTCAGAGCGAACAGCGCATAGACCAGCCCGATAACAAGCGCCGCTATAACCACAATTAGGAAAACAATCAATGATTGGCTCATTTATTCATCCTCCGCGTAATTCAGCCATGTGTGAACGTGCTCCTCCAGGTCATGGAACTCCCGGCCGAGCTCTTGGAACTGTGCATCCATCCAGCGGCAACGACTCTCCAGCACTTCCATCCGGATAAGAAAGTCTTTGTGCTCCTTCCGGCTATTGCGAATCGCCGTCCAGATCATCCGAATCAGAAAGCCCAGCACTACCAGCCCGGCGACGATCGCAGCCAGAATCCAAGCATTCATCTGAATATTGATCATTTTATTTTTACTCCTTTATTAAATCGAACATACTGAGTTGCTCATAGCTAACATGCTGACGCTTTTTCTTTTTCAGCGGCAGCTTACCACGCTCGAGCATTGTGCGATAGACGGCGACGACCTGACGATCCGGCATCAGGTGCATCGCTCTGTCTCTCCATCTGGGGGAGTCGTAAGCCTGTGCAATATGCTCTCTCATGCAGTTAATCGTCATGGCCGTCGCCTCCTTATGTGTCGGTCACTCGTTAAAGTATTTATAATACAGGTAAATACCGATGATCATTCCGACAACAACGCTCGCGCTCACGTGGCATCAACTCCCTTGGGAATCAGCAGACAGCGCATGCCCGTCCACTTATTGTCAACGGGATTTCTCGAGATTTCAAAGAGGACGTGGCTTTGCCCTCCGCCCTTGCCGTAGTCGATCAGAATAGACTTCCTGGCATTGTCCCAGTTGAAGGTCTTGTAGCCCCAACAGGCCTTGGATACGTCGGGGTAGATTCCGACAAAGATATCGTTCAGCTCAGCGTCCGTATCAGCGGAAAAGACGTACGTACCCGCCTGAACGGCCTTAATGAAGTCCTCATAAGTCATCATTCGATCGTCCATAAATATCACTCCACCTTTCCTTCGCCTTCGTAGATCTGATGCCGCATCTTGATCTCCGCCATGTGCTCCTCATGCTGACGCGCCTCGCGCCGGTCCAGATAGTCGTAATATCCCATCGGCCGGTCGCTCTTGGCTTCTCCGCTTTCCACGTGCATCACGGGCTTGTCGCCGTAGGTAATGTGGATGTTCTTCACAGCCTTTTTAGCCTTATCAATCATCCAGTTGCCAACGGCCTCTTCCACCTTCGGTTCGCTCAGCAGATATCCGGCCAAAACGCCGATCAGGCCAAACTCCGCCGTCACAATCTCCCGGTCATGCCTGTCGATGAATCCGGTTACCTTATCCAAAATCTTTCCCATTTTTTCTTTCCTCCTTGAATATTCTTGTCTTTCTTCCGTCTATATAGCCCTCGGCGGTTACGCCGTTAAGCCCTTCTTTTGTGCGAAACAGCCGGTTCAGACATGCCTCGCAGTAAACATTATAGTGATCAATATCATCCGCCTTAACTGCGATATGCAGTGTTTTACATCCGCACACAGGGCAGGGGAGTGCTCGTGGATCGCGTTTCGCTCTCCTCCATGCCTCGCGCTTCTGTTGACGATTGAGCATTCTTTCCTCCTTTGGGCACAACGTATTTCTCATAGAACCACCGTGCCACGGCCTCTCCGGGAATATAATGAATCTCACCGCCTGATGTCACTGTCCAGCACCTCCAGTTTCGGCATACGTACGTGGTATCCGCCATCGTAATACTGGGCGAACATGGTGTTCTCCGGGATCGCTGTCCATCCAAACGCCTCGTCGTTGAAATCGTATTTCTCGCCGAACGCTTCGTAATAGTTGGCCAGCGTCACCTTTCCGTTATTGCGCAGCGCCCTGTAAAGCTTGCTCATTACGGCGTAAACGCCCTCCTGAGTCGGTTTGGAGCAGCGCAGGTACTCCTGGTTAGACCGGGCTTCCTGGGTCATTACGCGCTGTCCTGAGGGCAATGCTGGGGATCCTACGGGCAGTACACTGGTAATCCCCGTGGAGATCTCCCGGTAGGGGGTCTGCCCGCCGCCGTAAAGGCGGTTGGTATTCTGTCCCCAGATCATCGTCCCGGCAACGTTGGTAAACGTGCCCCATATGTTCCACAGAAAGCCGCGTATTGCCGGGTCAACCACCGTGGCCACAGCGCTTTTAAACGCATCCTTCAGCGTTGATTTGAAAAAGCCGTCTTTTTCCGTTTCCACCGTTTGAGGATGTGCAGGCGGTGGCGTCGGCTGTGCCTGCTTGCCAATGCGGAATTCCCGCTGGCTCCGGTGGCTGTTGGTATAGTCCTTCGGTGGGTGGTTGTAAACCGTGACCTGCTCCGGCGGCTTATTCGGCGTATTCATGCTTCATCATCGCCCTTTCCGATTCGATATTTGTCCCATTTTCCTTTAAAACGATCCAGCTCGTCGTCAAAATAATCAGCCGCCCTGTCGCCAATCCACCAGCCAATCACCAGACTGCTGACACCGGCGGCCAGTTTCATCAGCGACGACTGGTTTTTTACCACATTGGCGGTAAAGCTGGTTGTAATGACCTCCGTTCCGATCGGAATAACAAACCCGCCGATCGCTTTCAGCAACTCAAACATGCTTCTTATCCCTCCTGAACGACTGCGGACGATTCCCGTAGTAGTAATTGTTAACCGTCATGGTCCGAACGTCCGGATAATCCGTACGCCTGCCACGTCCGTACCCGCTGGACATCTTAAACGCGCCAAAAGCCATCAGGACAAACGTGCCAATCTTGGCTACGTCGCCCCATACGTCCATTTTTTCACTGGTCGCCTTGGCGGCAATGTCCTTCACGATGTCCACGGCGTCGGTTACCGTCTCCTGAACCTTTCGTTTGAATAAAGCCACGGTATTGTCCCTCCTTTGATTCCCTGTTTTGAGTAAAAATGGGAGGCCTGCTCATTGCAAGTCTCCCTTTGCCGGAAGTTAATACTCATCCCGCAGATAGTAACCTCGTCCGTAGTCCAGGACGACGTCACTTTCGTCATACTCTTCTTCCCACTGTCGCCGTCGTTCGTTTGCCATCCTGTTTTTGCGTATAATCCTGCTTCCACAGTACGCAGTCCCGATGCCGCTCAGTCCGAAGAGAGCCCAGTCGCCGAAAGTCGCGCCGCCAAAGTTTTGCCGGTTTCGATTCCTTCTACTCATTGGTACTTCACCTCCAATGAGAAAGGTGTTTTTTACGCGAATCAGTGCGTGGTGCCCAGGCGGAATTCGCTCATCGGCGGGTTGTCAAAGGTGAGAATCTTATACCCGTGCCGGTCGCTGTCCCAGTTCAGGCTGACAACCATCTTGTACGTGCTGGAATATCCCTGGGTATTGCCATTCTGGGCGTTCGGCAGGTTCAGCAGGTCCCAGAATCCGTTCACCGGAAAGAACGTATCCACGCCGTAGCTAGTGTCCATATTGAATGTCGCTACGGCTTCCATGATCGCGCTCTCGCTGCAGCGGAAATATCTTGCGTTCCAGCTGTCCCAGATCAGCTCGTCGCCGAATCCCGTGTCAAACACGCCCAGGTCGCCGGATCGCAGGAGCCCCGCGTGATCCTTGTCGATGCCGTCATGGTAATCCCGATGGTTTGACATCAGACGGTCTGCGTCTTCCCGGCCGAGCTCCCGGCGAACCTCGCGCTCCTCATCCGTTCCGATCTTTTCCGCAACCTTTCGCCGATACCGGTCGAACATGTTTTCGCCGGCAGTAACCAGACTGATCAGCTCGGCCTGCCGCGTAAGTCCGATATGCGTGCCGCACAGGGTGCTCGCGCAGCTGATCACCGTCAGAATCCCTGCGGGAATATAACATTTCCATGCTGTTTTTACCTTTTCTTTCGGTGTCAGCTCCTCGTGGCGCCGGAAAGTTTCCTCTTCAATCAGCGCAATAGCTTTCGGCGTAGCCTTGGCTGAAAGTATGGTAGCGCCTACGGTGCTTGCAATGCTTACCCCGGCCAGAATCGTCGGTGCATTGCGGCGGATAACCCTCCACGCGCTGCGGAATGTAGTTTGAATAGAGCTCATCGTGGTCTTCCTTTCTCATCCATTTCGGATGAATGTTGTTCTGGCGGATCAGATCGAAGATCTGCCATTTGTTCCATGAGACTTCTTTTAGTCCGTCGTGTGTCATCCAGCATACGGTTGGTATTTCCAGCTTGTAAAGGCGTACGAAGGTGCCGATGTGCAGAACATCCTCACCTTCGCCGTAGTCAGTTCCCGTCTCCAGGCACTCCCGCAGGGTTTGGTTGATCGCCATCATGCGTTTTGCCCTCCTTTATTGCCGACAGATCCCGTTCCACCTGATCGAGGAGCTCGGTTGCCCTGTCGGTAATGTCGTCGCCATCAAAGTCGTCGCCGAACAACGCGTTCCAGCCATCTTCCGCTATCGGCCAAAAATCAAGCACGGTGGCGTACTCGCTGGCCTCCTTTACAGCGATCTCGTAACCGCGCCTTGTACCGACAAATAGGAGCCAGTAACCGTCTTTCCTCCCTTCTTCGTTTACGAGATCTGCAACATTCGCGAGTCTCGCCTGTCCGTCGAAAGAAGTTCGTCCTTCATAGGTGCTAAGCCAGCCGAGAATTTTATCCCGCACCGAGGCATCCCGCTCGCATCCGATGGCAAATTCCATCAGGCCAGCATCTGTATCCGCATTGAATTTCCGCAGCGCGATTGCCGCAACAACCGTCCGTACCAGCATAATCGTCGTGCATACCACGGCTACCCACATGGCAATGATCACCGGCTGAGTAGCGTTCGCCGCCTGCATGCTCATCAGGCATCCGATTGCCGCGAGTAAACAGGCAACACTGGTGAGAATGTTAACGGTACGTGATCTCATTTCGACTCCTCCTCTTCATTCTCTCCGATTTTGGTGTTCAGAACCTGGGCCTTGACGCCGGCATTGATGATCTCCTTGTGGCTGGGTCCAAGCACCGCGTAGAGGTCGGCAATCGCATAAACAACCAGCAGTCCACCGGCAACATGGCCGAGCCCGACCGCACCGGCGTTAAGTATGCAGAGCACGCCTGCGATGAACATCACGATGCCCTCAATCAAATTCCACACGTACACGCCATAGTAAACCGGCTTAGGCATTTCATTCATACAAACGCACCTCCTCAGTTGTACATGTCGATCAGCATATTGGTGTAGATCTTGACAAGGCGACTTTTACCGAAGCAGCTGAGCATCGGCGGTCGTGAGGTCCATCCCCCGTTGTTGAATAAAACCTCGGTCTCGCCATCCAGGTCCAGCGAAAGGTAGTGGATGTGGCCGTGGTCGCGCTTCTGCCTTGTGCGGAGTGATTTCTTATGTTCAGGCTCTCCGACCGTCACCGTCCAGGTAAGATAATGAACTTTTCCGTCCGTATAACCGAAGGTGGCATACCCCTGCTTGGTATCATATGTATTCATCATAGCGGAAGCCCCTCCGGTCGCATAATCGTCAGGCCGTAGATTTTGGCGATCGCGTGTTCAGATGCACAGCCCTGGGATGTCTCCGCCCCCTCGCAGAAGTAAACTATGTCGGCCATGCTCATCACCTGGATGGCGTGGCTCAGGTAGGCGATCCGCTCATTGCGCCCCTGCTGCAGCTGGCGCGGAAGAATATAATTCCTCGTACTGAGAATCTCGATCGGGTCGTTCGTCATCGGCGCAATCCGACGGCGAATGTCCGCGGCCGCCTGCTGATATACCTGCTCGATTTCTTCCTTGGTTTTACCGTCCATGGGCTGACTTACGAAAATCTTCATATTAAATATCCTCCTTTTAATTACAGCATGGCTTCCAGTTTGGCGAGTTCATCCTCAACCAGTGCAATGGCGGCCCTGACCTGGGCAACCTGATCGCGGAAACGCTGGCTGATCTGCTTTTCGATCATGGAAGCGTCAATTTCGATCGTGATTTTGTTCGGCTCAACGGGTTTGGGCATCGGATAAAGCGGAATACGGTCGTTCATCGTCCACCCAGCTTCTTTGCCAGGGTCTGCAGCGGGAATCCCGAGCTTTTCAGCCACTTCCGTATACGTCACAGTTCCTCTTTTCTCCAGTTCCTTGTTAACGGCATCCTGAGCTTCTTTGACTGCTGCCTCCTGCGCCCGGACAACGGCCGAGCTGAGGGAATCGTAATAGGGGTGGTTCTCATCCCTCTTAGCTTCGGCAGCGGACTTCTGCCCGGTTTTACTGCTCCTCCGCTTGAGGATTCCGCCGTGGCTGACGTAGTATTCAACCTGATTCGACGGGATCATGTAAGCCGGCGCTCCGGGAGTGGAGCGGTCCAACTCCACGTCGGTAAAGATTCCATTGTGAATAGCCCGGTTCACCGTGTTCCGGGAAACGTTCAGGCGACTGGCAGCGTTGGCAATGGTGTAATAATTATTCATATCGATTTCCTCCTTATTTTGTCCCTCATGAATGATCTCATCCGTTCCGTGGTAACCGCATTCCGGGCAAACATAATGGTAGATGGTTTTATCCGTCCTGTCCTCGCTTGTCATCGCCGTTGGCCGGAAGTATGCGTCGCATCTGTCGCACTGAATCCAGCCTGCACCTTTGGAGTCCTCCGTCGCCATGATCATTTTGACCAGTCCGCCTTTCTTCTATTTGTGCCAAAAGAAAAGAGAGCCCGCATTTCTGCGAACTCTCGTTCCCGGTTCCTCAGTAGACTTCCGGTTCGTCATCGGAAGGTCCCACTGATTCGGCAGACGACTGATCCATTGCATCCCATCGCTCGTTGATGAGATCGCCTGTCCAGCTCAGGTCACGGTCCTCGACGGGAGCCAGCGAATCCTCACTGCCGCCTTCCTTGCTGCGCCTGTAGAGCAGATATCCTCCGCCCACAGCCGCAGCAGTTCCGACTGCCAGCGGGACCGCGTGGTCCTTCGTCCAGTTCCAGACCATCCTGGCCCGGTGCTTCATCCGAGCGCCGAAGCCCTGAATCTGTGCCTTGTTGATCATAGTTTCCTTCATTATCGATTCCTCCTTCAATCTTTATAGGTTCCATTAAGCGATGTGTAATTTTCGCGAATTGATTCTGCGCAGCTGTCGTCTTGAACCCTGTTTTCAAGCATCGATGCAAAGCGCTGAGCCTCTTCTATGGTGATCCGTCCGGTCTTAATCGCATTCCATAGCAAACAGACGATGACGGTTCTGCTTTTTGAAGATCCGTGATTCATGCTCATCCTCCAAGTCCGGGGAACGGACATTCCCACACAAAGTCCATATAGGTTCCTCCGCGGAAACTTGTTGCCTCGACTAACTCGCCATTCTTGAAGGAATATCCCTGATAAAAGCCGATTCCCTGTTCAACAACATAGATTTTGATGGAGATTTCATATTCCTTAGACCATTCCTGATAACTTTCCGGTTCAACACTCCACGCAGCCTTAAACGGCAGTACGACCAGCCAGTCCTTACAGTCCTTTCTCAGTGCCGAAAGGGGAATATCTTCTGCTGCATAGACCGGCAGATGGACAATCCCCTTATTCCAGTGCTCAACGCTCACCAGATGATCGTCATAGTCGTCAAACTCGATGAAATTGCGGTGAGTGTCCCGAATCCAGATGGTTTCAGCCCGTTCCATCTCGATTTCGTCGTCATCTCTCCAGTCCCACTTGAGCGGGCGTTCCTCGTAATCAGAATCTTCGAGGGGTTTGCTGGCCGGAACAGGCTTGCGTACCACCGCGACCAGCCGCTCGTTCATAAACCGTCCGATGTTTTCACGCTTTCCTCTCAGCTTGAGACTCCCAACGGCCCAGTTCGGCATGATAAGATCCCTCCTTACTTAAAAAACGATCAGTGTGTCAGATCTTGGATAATGTTTTTGCATATACCGGATGCACCTGGTTCCGATCCGCCGCCATCGCGCCTTTCGGTAAGCTTTTCTGTAAAAGTTCCAAATAATGTTGCCTTCCAGGTCAATGTGAATCGTCATGTCATTGGATACCTCCCCGCGATCGGCTTGCCTGTGTTGTCCCGTTCGGTTACTTCCTGCCCCAACGGGTAGCAGTCGTCAAACAGGATCTGGATGCGCTTCTGCAGCTCGACGCACAGCGGGATCATGATCTCGCGGATCTGCGGATGGGCGTCATTGGCGCAGCGTAGCTTGAATACATTGCGCCATTCCCGGTAGTTGGCGGTCATGACGACCTCGGTTTTCAGGCTGTTTGGCAGCACAGCACGCGCCTCTTGCGGAGTGGCTCCAAGATCGAGAAGCTGGAAATATCTATCTTCCATTATTTTGCAGGTATTGTACCAGACGACATACCGCTTCGTGATGTTTGAACTGCTTGGCGCCGCCTGCAGAAATTCGCGGTCTCTGATGCGGATAATATCATCTTCGTTTCGATCCGCATAGAAGCACGGCTCAATCACGGTGATTGAGTTACCGAATTTGTCTTTGCCGTAATTGCAATACCTTGTACTCTCCTGAGCGTAGCTTGCAATCCGGTGCCTCACAAGCTCGTGGCTGACACCCCGATCACAGATGAATTTCACACTCAGACTCCCGTGCTCCAGCATGGCTTCATGCCCGCTTTTGATGAGGTTTTTCACGAGCTTTTTTGCGGATTCTCCATCCGGGGAAATTTTGTCCTCGCTTTTGTAACAGGTCCTGGCAGCCAGCTCGATTTTCTGCAGCTCCTCAATACCTCCGTCGGAGATAGGCGTAAGAATTTCATATCCGGGCTTAATAATATTCATCGTTCAAAGTTCCTCCTTTTCCGTGTCTGCCAAAAACTGCATAATTCTCCCAACAGCTCTGCTTGCGCAGTCATACCTCGTAAGTAAAGTTTCGCGGGTCCAGCCAACTTTCTCGCCGTTGTCTATTTTTTGGATCAGATCGTTGCAAATGTCGGCTTCTTTTTCCTGCCAGGCCAATTCGGCCGACAAAGCCCGTTTGTAGGCGTCGTCACTTACGTCGATTATATGTTCTTCTCCAAGCCAGTCGATCATTCGAAGCCGTGTGTTAATATCCGACATGCCGATTGTCTGAAAGGCTTTGTACCACACATCATAGAATTTCTCGTCTGACAGGGTTCCGAGCCATTCTTTGTTTGTCATAGTTTCTCCATTCTGTCCTTCTGGTCGGACACATAAACGCCGCTTGCAAACTCGGGAATGACGATATCCTCCCGGCCGTTGACTGTGTCGAGCTTTCCGTCCGTATAGTTCAGCTGGGTGAACACGAGGTTGATCTTCGGATCGATGCGGAAGAGCGAAGCGTCATCCTTAATACGTCCGTACAAGTGGTCAAGGTCAAGTTTGCCGAATCGAAGAGCTCCCTGAAACTCGTTTTCTCCGTTTGTCGTATCAACAATATCGGGATTGATCTCCGCTTTTTCGCATTCCGCCTCCATCGGTCCCGCACCGTGGCGCGTGGCATAACTTCGGGATACGTAGAACAGCTCCGGATTCTCTCCGGCCGCGTAATCAGAGAGATGGTATGCCAGATCATGAATATAGTCGCTGCCAGTGCAGGAAGGCGTCAGATGTGGATAGGAGTCTATGTTATTCTGACTCAGCATCAGCCCCTGGCCGCCTTCGAATATCATTCGGTCATAGTTTTTCTCCTGAATAAGTTCGTAAATGTACCTGATTTTGCAATGCTTCATGATCCACTGTCTGGCAGCCAGAAGCATTTCTGCGTTATAGATCTCGTCGACAAACGGGCCATATTTCTTTTCGACTGCGAGGAGTTTCGGCATGAGTGCCTGTTCATGGTCAACAAGATCCTTGATCCGAATATCGTATCGTCCTCCCTGCTTTGACCGCTGAACTGCCTCGTACAGTCCGAATCCGCAGGATCCGTGTCGTTCGTTTCCGCGTTCCCGCTCTTTTTTCCGGTTTGTAATTACATCGCAGGGAAGAATTACGCGGCACATCGGGTCGATAATCGGTGTGGCTTGTGTAATCAGGAGTGAAATCGGATCCACCACGAATCGATGATGATAATAGGTGTCCGATCCGTATTTGGTTCCGGCGGCCATGCACCGGTGGACCTCTCCTTCAAATGTATGCGCTCTCTGGGATGTACCATTGTAAAATACCGTCAGAACTTTTTCATTTGAAAGGGATGCCTCACGAGCGAGACATCCCGAAACCAGACCCTTACCTTCATCGCCGTAGTTGGCTCCGATCACTGCCTGAATTTTCACCAGCTGATTCCCTCCTTATTTTCTTTCACGAAGAAATCGTCTTTCTGTGCAAGACAGTCATCCACGATCTGCCCGATGACCTTTGGCAGGTCCTCGCTCTTGGCAAATAGACATCTCTGGCCAAGCAGCTTGCCCCAACTATCGCGGATCTTATTCTCATAGCAAGAGAAAGACGATTCTTTATCCGTAATAGCAATATGATAAATATCAAACTTTTTGAGGGCCTCTTCGTAGAGGGGTTCCGTATCCACATCCTTCAAATCCGACGATCTCTGCCGGTCGAGTGTAGCGTTCAGGGCCTTTCCGGGAAGATATGGATTCAGAGGTTCGTCGCCCATGGTGATGATGAGTCCCTTTTTTCCGCGCTTCCAGCAATCCAGGTCCGTGTGATGAAGTCCGAAGTACCATGCAGCCGTATAAGATTCAAATTCGTTTCCACCACCGCCGTGCTCGAACCAAATTTTAGTCGTCTGATCCATGATCCGGACATCGCTTTCAAACTGCGTAGCTTGAATCGGCGCCCTGTCATAGGCAAGATCCCCGATTCCCATCATCATGAATTCGATATCGTTTACCTTTCCGTAGAGCTCCGTCATGATTTCATCCAGCTTGGCTGCACAGTTCTTGGTCGCAAGCCCCATACTGCCGGTCACGTCCAGCGCCAGAATCACTGGGAAGGTGTTCGGATGCTCCTCTGAGTCCCGGCACTCGCGAATGACGCCGTTCGGGTCCAGCTCCTTGGCCAGACCCGTGGAATCATAAATCTGAGTCGTGTTGAGTTTCAAAAGATCGTCCAGACTTCTGACGTTGAGTGCCGAATATTTTGCTGTGACATAATTGGTTGCCGATGTTGTTGTCCAGGTTCCGCCACCCATTATTCCTCATCCTCCTCTTCTTCGGTTCCGTCCGTAATATCTTCATCTTCGTCCATATCAAACATACCATCGAAGATGCTGCCACACCCTCCGTTCATCATCATGAGCATCGGGAGCATGCTACTTCCGCTTCCGTCCGTACCAGCGCCGAAGCCTTTGCCGCCGAGCATTTCGCTCATCATCATGTATTTGATCATGTTGTTCATGCCCTTGCCCTTGCCGAACATGTTTCCGAACACGGAAATGATCTTTCCATAGAAATACTGCTTCCCCATAAACATATGCCGCTCAGGAACCAGCACATCGATCGTCCCATCCTCGTAACTAAAGGTCTTGATTTCGTTCTTGTTGACTTCGAGCACGCATCTGGGTTTTCCACCAGCAAGAATAATATCTCCGCGTTCCACCTTGTTCGTCGGGATCACGAAGAAGAAATCCTCGCCCACGTCGAAGGCGAATTGGTCGCAGTTAGTCAGCCGTCCGGTATTGACATCGTAGGACTTGTAGCCTGAGCTGGTCTTAATCGCGATCTTGCCACTCATAGACACACGGCACATTCCGGGAGCAACCTTACCAAACAATTTGTTCATATCGTTAAAAAGATTCATCATTTTATTCTCTCCTTTATTATTATCAATATAGTTAAAATATGTGTTCACTTTTCTGTATTGCAAGGCCACTTAAAACCGAAGTCCGATCTTTTGATCTTGCACTGAGGTTCACCGTCTTTCCAGAACACGATTCCCTCAATTTCATGTTGTTCCAGATAATCACGCAGCCCTTCAAAAGTTCTTGGCACATCAAGTTCTGTTATGCCATGCTTAATGAGCGTGTCCTTTTCCAGATGATACGGATTACCTTGAAAATGTGGGCCAACAGCTTCATATGTTCCCCATTCCAGATAGTCCGCCTCGTTCAGTGCATTTTTTAGCGCAACAACATGCCAATGAGAAGCCGGGTCTTTGAAATTCACCTTCACCCAATGAGGCCAATGCCCCGTAACCGGGTCCGGGTCACTGCACGGAATTGCGCCTTCTGGCGGTTTCTTGCCTTTCTTTGCGTCATAACGCTTGTAGAAAAAGCCATCGATGAGTGCACAGCAAGTGCCGTCTATCTTTTCCGTCGCAGTTCCTTCGCCATCTAATACCCACTGCAATTCCGGTGAAGTCAGCACTGGCTTTATTCCAACCACCTTATGATCCGCATACTCTCTTTCAAAAAGTGTAGGTATCTTTTTCATTATTGCTCCCTCCGTTCCTAAAGTGTTATTTAAGTGATTTCATATTTTGTACTCTTTAGAGTGTTTTCAATCCAGTTGCTCCAAGTGATGCGCAATAGACCGAAGTTCTAACGCAATGCGACAAAGAATGATACTAACGACGATAGCCCCAGAACTAATTATTAAACTGATAAGTGTCATTCTCATCTCACTACCTTATGCTATTCAATAATTAAGCTTTGTCCTTGCATAATATTCGGTTATTTCTGATAATGGTACGACTGTTACGTCTTTTACACACGTTTGTCCTTCGCAAAAATCACTTAAGAAACTTATTGTTTCATAATCAGAATCGCTTTGGCAAAAAACAACCTCTTCAAGCAATTCCCATTCATCATCATAATCATAACTATATTTTTGCCGAAAAAATGCTACTACATTTTGTGGAAAAGTATTTTTCCAATATGCTCTAACCGCATCTGCGATATAGTCATAACTATTTTTTTCAATCATTTTCGCTTCACCGCCCGTATTAAAGTGTTATTTTAGTTTCAGCCCCGTTTCCGGGGCGATGCTACTGAAACGGGTCATTAACATCGTAATATTTCCCGGTCATTTTATATCACCCCTTTCACGATGTAATAAGGTGTTATTTAAATCGTTTTAATTGCTTGAACTATGTAATCGACAACTTCTTTTACTTGCTGAACTGTCCAAGTAACATTATCAAATGTTGCTGTTTTAGCTATAAGCATTTCAATACTAGTTGATTTTCCTGGAAGAAAGATCGACAATACGATCATAAGTAATCCAAGGATTCCAGCTATGATAGCCCATTTTTTAAATATTTTCATATAACACTCATTTCTCCTATATACTTCTACTTGATACACATTATACATCCATCCAATTGTCAAGCCAACGAAAGTAGCTATGCATACTCCGCCTAAAATTCCAAAAACAGTTTGTGCAATACTTAAAACGTTAATCCAATAAAAGACTTGTGGGGCAATAATGTAGTTTGTCATTTTTCTTCTCTTTCCTTTCTTGACGAAACATACTGGTCGATATATTTTTCAAGTATATCGGATACACATTCGTCTAGGCTTTGCTCTTTCAATTCCGCCAAATCTCTCAATATGCGAAAACTGCTACACATTAATTCGATTTCCATTGATTCCGTTATTCGTGGCATTGTTTATATCTCCCTTATGGTGTTATTTATTTCTCGAAGTAAACGTTGAACAAATCTTTTAATTCTTCAACCCACTTTTTAGGGATTGACATATTTGCATCTGTGTACCGTTCAATTGCATCCAGTATGTCCTTTGCTCGTCTTGAATCATGAACCCATCTTGGCTCTAAACCAAGTGGAGGCTTTTTCAATTCACTCATCTTATTTACCTCTCTTGTCGTGTTAATTTAAATCAGAATGAGCACAAACTGGCTGCGCCGGTGAGGATTTGCACCTCACAGTTCGAGATGGACGTGGGCCTGACGTCTCGAATCACTCCCACTGCTTTGCCATTGCGTTTACCTATTCCGCCACGGCGCATGGATTAAGTGTTATTTCGAAAAAGAAATGAGAGTCCGCCAAATAGCGGAACTCTCGTCCCGGTTCGTCTCACAACCTCGGCCCAGGAATCCATCTTTCAAGACTCTTGGGCAGCACGTGCCCTTTTGCATCGAAGACCATCACCGCGCCCAGGGCGGCCGCGACGCCGACGATCTTGAGCACCTCGACCCAGACTTCTTTAGGGATCTTCGCGTTACTCCTAAACGTTTCACGCATCTTGATCACCTTGTCAAGCTGGGATTCGAGCCGATCAAATTCATCACCGTCCGCATCCTCCATCCTGGCTGCCAGTTCAGCAGCCTTTCGATCCAGAGCAGCACAAACCTTCTGCTTTGCCCACCAGGTTTTCTTCTTTTTCATACCTGAATACCTCCTTTGTAATACGTTCCATTAAGAAACCTGATTTTCTCGCGCATTTTCGGTCTCCATAAGCTTCTTCTTCCGTCGGTATTCCCGGTTTCTGATCCGGTTGTCCTCGTTTGCTTCCCGTTCGTCGGCTCGCTGCCGAACAATCTCCTTCAGTGCCTTTACGCCTCGCTCGCCCATGGCCACCGGTGTGTAATATCCACGCCGGTAAAGGTTTTCCACGTCGTTCATAACCGCGTTTGGCTGCCTGGAATACTGGTTGACCGCCAGCGCGCTTTCGTAATCTTTAATTGCGCGTTCGTACACGGCTTTCACCAGGTTAATGGCGCCTTCGGTGCTTATGTCTTCAGGATGTTCAAACTTTTTATTGATCATTCGGCTGTTTTTGGTAAACCTTTTGTGTTCCCACGCTGATTCCGCCTCCTCCGGTGTGGAATAAAGCCTGGTCGCCAGCATGCATTGGCCGCATGTAACGAGCCATTTTTCTTTTTCGTATACTGACCTGCTTGCCTCTACAGGCCGTCCGCATTTGCAAAACTTCATCGCCTTTTCCCTCCTTTTGTCTTTTGCTCCATGAAAATATCCACCGGTGAGGATGACCGGAGCCGCTCAATTTCCATCACCGCTTCGCCAAAGGTTTTGAAGAAATTTCGAAAGCGCCCCTGTACATACAGGTCATAAATTTCGGATTTCTCCGTATAGCGGATTTCGAAATCATCAGCCGTCAGGTGATTCATTTCATTCGCCTCCTTATCCGTCGATCAGACTGTCAAGAGAAACGCTGTTGCATCCGTTCGGATATCTCTTCAGGAAATTGTTCATCAGCTCGACGCCGGGCACGTTGATCCCGCCTAGCTCAGCATAGAAAATATAATCTTTGCCGGTGAAGAACTGCCGTACATCCTGCGCGGGTTCCAGACAGAAAACGCGAATCTTGTCGTAGCTGTTGTCCCGGTATTGAACCACCTTGCGCCCCCAGTTATCCGTATACTGCTTGAGAACAGTGAAGCGTGGAGATGTTTCCAGCATCTTGAGTGTGCGCTTCTCCTCGCGGATCTGGTCCTTCAAATCTTTCAGGGCGTTGAATATCACGGCTCTCGCCAGAGCCCGGTATGGCGCGTTCTCCATTTCGCTGCCGGGATTGGCTATAATGCGCGTCGATGCATCCCGTACGTACCTGTTGGCAGGGGAGTTAAAGTATTCCCAGTTTTTTGTTTTTTCATCTGCAGACGTGTTCATACCCGATACCTCCTTATCTGTTGTAAAAAAGAAGAGAGCCCGGTTTACACCAGGTCCTCGACGGTCTGTTTGAACTTGTCTGCATTCTTTTTCATGGCCTCCATGGAAATATCCAGGGCCATATCAGTATAGCCGGTCAGTAACTCTTTGGTCATCTTCTTTCCTTTCTCACTGCTCATCAGCTTGATCGCCATGTACCAGCTGAGCAAGGATCCGAGTCCGATACTTACCGCCATAACCACGATAAAGGCCAGAATATCCATAAAAATCCCTCCTAAAATGTTTTATAGTTCTTGCTTCCATCAAAGGAGGTGTAAATTTCGCGAATGAAAAATGAAAAGGGGAGCCGAAGCTCCCGGTTCCTCAGTACACTTCATCTCTTATGTCCCGAGGTTCCTTTGGCTTCTCTCCCCATGCTTTGGGATCGTCCAGCTTAAACAGTTTCCGGACCATACCGTTCACGCAGTTCGCTATTCTTCTGGACAGGTCGAGCATGGTTCCCAGCAGCTTCGGCACTGCTGCCAAAATTGCTATAAAAACCACGATATCCACCAGAAGTTTTGTAAACCACATAAACACCACTCCTTTTTCTGTTTTTAGTTTTCATCCCATTAAGCGAGGTGTTAAATTCGCGAAAAAAGCAAGACCAGCTTTTTCAGCTAATCTTGCTTTTTGACTTTTATTTACTCATCTCTCAGGTCCTCCTCTTTCAGTCCCAGTTCTTTAGCTGCCGTCTTATACTGTTTATTTACCTTACACACGTCACACCGGTCCCTGCCTTCCCGGTTGCACATTGCACACCGGATGCAGCAGTTGTCCAGCCATGTGTTCAGTTCTTCAACAGAATTAAACTTTGCTTTAAATTCAAACTTCATAGTCCTCATCCTTTCTGACTTTTATGGGGAGTCACCCCTCTCACTATGAGGGCAGTATTTGACGCGAGGCGTTACATTGAGGCAAAAAGAAAGCGGCCTGTTAAAGCCGCGATCTCTCTCAGTTCCATGCGTTGTTCCAATTTTTCCTCTTTTCAGCGGCCTGCTGGTACTGGAGTTTCTCCAGCTGCCTGTAGGCGTAAATCATCCGCCCGATTATGACAGCCTCGAAAATCAGTCCGAGGCCGATGAAAATTCCTTCTACGAACATGTTATTCACCTCCATTATGAGGCCGGTAAATGACGCGCCGCGTTACTTTTGGCAAAAAAGAAAAGACCCGCTTTTTCAGCGAGTCTTTGCTCCGGTTAACCCCAAATCTCAAGGTCGTTGTACCGACGTCCAAGGTTTTCTTTGCTGTACTTTTTGGCGAACCTTTTGAACGCGCCATGCCATTTTTCTTTGACGCGAACCAGGACCACATCCTGAATAAAAGCTCCGGTCTCCGCCTCATTCATGGTTTCCACCACGTATGAAACGGGCCTTATGCCTTCTTCTTCCAGATTTTTGGTCCAGTTCGCGAAGATTTTCGGTTCAGATACCGCGTTCGGTCCGTAAATAAGATACACTTCTTTCTTCTCGAACATAGAATCAACCTCCTCAAATTTTGTGGATCACTCCATTAAAAGAGGTGATTTCTTCGCGAGTCATCAGAAATCGCTCAGTACATCGGTGCGTACGGAGTACATCCGGTTGGCCACAACATCTTTGACCTTCCGGCAGCTGCCTTTCGCACCGTTCAGAGCGTTGATGCTCCCGGTATTTTTCTCAATCCAGTCATGCACAGGTTTCAGCATGTCGTTCTCGTTTTTACACTGCCTCCGCTCCTGGCGGATCTTTTCCAGCCGTTTGTACACGTCGGCCCTGCCGCGGGTGGTTCCGCTCATCTCGATGAAATGCAGAATATCCTGCGTCTCGATATCCAGTTCGCTCACTCGCTCATTGTTGTACTGAAAACGGCGCTTGACATTATTGATGAAATCCACGAAATCGCTGATTCGCTGATCCGCGTTCAGACTGTCGAAGTCCATTTCGTCCCGTAGAATTACCAGATTATCTCCGCGGTTCATTTTTGATCCCTCCCGTATTTCTTCAGAATTCGGTTCGCTATATGCCGCTTAACCTCCATGATCATCAGCACAACCGGCCACAGGAAGTACGCCAATGACGAAAACAGAAGCAGCGTCAACCCAGAGTCTACCCGAAGCAGCACGGTACAGCGATTTGCTCGGTGCCAGTCGTACATGCACATAACGGGTGAATATTCGATAATCCGCCGATTCAGTTTTCTATAGACAAACCGGTCGTACATAAGGATGGCGACGTATCCGGCCGCCATATAGGCAATCATGGCATAAATATAACTCACGTTTTATCATCTCCTAATATTTCTCGTCGCAATTGGGCCAGCACGTGGATCGCGTACAGCATCCGCGCCTCCTGCTCCGGCGACGGCGTCTGGTCCACTTTGTCCTGTAGTTCTTCAAGTTTCTCGTCGAAAACACCTAGTACATCGTCGCTCCATACAAGATGATTCATATACATATGTTCATTCCTCCTCAAGTCCGTAAGTTCGTAAGAATTTTCTTGCAGCAAGATAGACAAACATTTCTTTCTGGGTAATATTGCGGTCCATCATGACGATCGGGTCTTTGGTTTTGTACTTGCTATGAATACCGCGAACGGTACTTCTGGCCTGTTTGGCAAGTTTTTTCTGCTCGTCCGTCCATTCCGGTTCAACAAATACGAGCATATCGTTGCAGATGTACCCGTCAACGATCTTTTCCATTGACTCTCTTCGCTCCCTCCTCCAGAAATGCGTTGAAGTCAGCGGTACAGTCCGGACAAAGGTCAAAGTAATCCTGCTCGAAGAGGGGCAGTCTCCGGGTGCGGGTGAACCGGTTTTTTGCGTAATCGCTTGACGTAGTGAAAATGATTTCCTTTATCGACACTGTTTCTCTGTCTGTATCAGCCTGGTGAAAGCATTTTCCGCATCGATCGCATTTACAAGCCTTACTCATTTTTCATTCCTCCCTCGAGTTCGAGGATTCCAGATATGCTATTTTTTCTGGCATGCTTTTGAATCGAACGCCGAAGACCGGCGTCGTCTGTCCTTCGTAAATAGCATTTTTCTCATCCTCCTTGACCAGCATCGGGTGGTATTCAAGGATTCCATTCGGCTCTGTTTTATTCAGCACATCCGCGATCTGACAATACTTTTTGAAAATATAATTCTCGTACTTGTTACTCCAGCAGTTTTCTTTCGGGTGTGCTTTTTCGTAGTCGTCGTTCCACTTCTGGATGTGCTGATTGACCTCCTCGGCAAAACGTTTGTACATGCGCTGAATGTTTGATGTGAAAAACTTATCCAGATGCTGTTCTATAAGCCATTCCGGATTTAATCCTTCATAGGTGATCAGGAAGTCGACCTCGTGCGCCTGCCCGTTATCATCCTTCGTTTTTCCTCTTCCGAAGTATCTTTTCATGCAGAAATCCTCCTTATCGTTTATATGGTTTTACATCTTCCGCCCAGGCGATAATGACAAACGGCATTCCGGTCAGCGGGTATTCATACCCCGTTGTAATGTCTTCATTGAGCCACAGCCGGTCGTACGCGTCGTATTTAACATCCCGCAGGATCATCCGCATTCCGGATCGCCTGTATTGGATGCTGAGAATATAACCGTAGCCGCTCTCGCCTGGCAAATCATTCGGATCATCGATCAGATCATGCCACACCACTGTTGTCAGATGTCGGGACATCGCCTTCCGCCACCTCCTTTCGATGTCGAAAAAGAAAAAACGGGAGGCCTGCTCGTTCGCCCTGCGCATAGGCTACACGAGACCCAGGTCCCTCCCTTTTCATCGGTGCCAAGTCATGTCTTTTAACCTCCTTTCATGAATTGGCTCGCCATTAAGAGAGATGTATTTTTCGCGAAAAGAAAGAGCCTGCCTAATCGACAAGCTCTTCGAGGAGACCTTCCAGATCCGGAGTGACATTGATAATCCCACGAATATTATTTTTTAGTCTCTTTGCCGCGCTTTCTGACTCTTGACGGATTGCCTCCAGTGCCTGCCGAACGAGTGTAGCGCAATAGCTCTTATCCGCAGAGCTGCCGTGCTTATACCGTTCGAGGTAGAACGCAACGTCGTAAGTATAGTAAACCAGGCACCAGTCACGATTCTCGTCTTCCTTAACTGTCCGTGAGATCCGATTGCCAATCTTCGTCATTCGTATCACCTCCATTATGAGCGCTGATTATTCGGCGAAAAAAGGAAAGGGCCCGCCTACTCGGCGGACGCCTTCTTCTTGGCTTCTCCGATTTTTTCGTTGAGGTCGATGTACTGCTTGATGTTGTCATAGTCAGCGAGATGCTCTGCGAGGTCATCCCGGGTAAGACCGGTCATATCCATTAGCTTTTTAGTCATCGCCATCGCCAGCATGTCATTGGCGCCTTCCGCCATCTTGACAAGTGGATCGTCGATGTCGCCTGAAAGGCTCTTCAGACAGACGGACTTTCCGAGAAGTTCAGCGCAGTTCACAACCTCGATAAGTTCAATTTTGTTTATCATAGCAACGCCCTCCTTAAAAATTTATTTGATTGCCATTAAGAGAGATGTATTTTTCGCGAAAAAAAGAGATCGGCGTTTTGCTGTCTCTTTTTGGTGGGGAGCATTGGCTTGCTACTCCGCCACCGCGAATGACCTACATCCAACGATGCGGCCTGCGCTGTCACGCACAGTCTCGTTGGGCATCAGCAGATCGCTCGCACCACGTCCGTACTGGATCGCAGCCTTGGCAGTTGCCAGGCTCACAATCAGGTACGTTCCCTCGACAGGTTCCGGTAAATCTACCGGTTCCCCGAAGGACGTCCGTGTGATCCTGTAACCGTCATCGGTCACGTGATCCAGCACAGTCGTCTGTGCGGCTCTCGCCACGCCCTGAGACGGGAACGTAACAGACGTTCCGTCATCTCGGATGTAGTTGACGTCATGCGGCGTCAGATTGACGAGTTTCATACTCTCACCTCCTTTCACTATGAAACCGGTATCTGACGCGAAGTGTTACTTTGACAAAAAAATATAGAGCGCATTGTACACGCGTTCTATATTTCGGCAGAAAGCGTTGGCTTGCCACTTAGCTGCCTTCGTTAGTCATCACAGATGACCACCGACACGACCCATCGGGTCCTCCACGTACGAGCCAACGTCCCATACGCCCGGAAGTGCCAGTGCAGCACTTTCCGCTTCGTAATAGTCAGTCGTCTCAGTGTGGACTGTCACGAATTCGCGACGGTTGCCATACATGATGACTTCAAAAAGCCATTCATACAATTGGTTTTCACCTCCTTTCTTTCTCCTTATAATAGATATGTAAATTTCGCGAGGCAAAAAATATAATGCTTGTAGGCTTCGAACCTACGTCTCCCATCCGTAGATGGGTATCCTACCATTAGACGATTGTTCTGGGGCTAACGTTCGGCCTAACCGGCGCCTCCCCTGCGTTTATACCGCGCATTATATCATCCTTTAATAGTTCCACTATGAGACTGGTATTTTCAGCGAAAAAAGAGAAGGCCGGGCTTTACAGCCCAAGCCAGTCCCAGTCAATATTGAAGCGCTTTTTTCCAAAGAACTTCCAGTTTGGGTCCTCGACTATATTGGAGAAGTCAAAGCCATCATACTTGATATTCAGAAAGTCACTGATGATCCTCGTCATGATAAACATTCTCCAGGGATTGATTCTGTCAATCCATCTTGAATGCATTTTCACAAGAGGATAAATGTCGTTTCTTTCATTCATCCAGCCATAGTACACCGACTGTATTTCTCCATTATAGGCAGGAACATTTGTGCTAAACTTTCCAGCTTGCTCTTTCATAAAAGCACCTCCTTTTTCACTAACATAGGTGTTATTTCCGCGAAAAAAGAGAAGGCCCGCAATTTCTGCGAGCCGTATAACTCTTATTTGTTTTCAAATACATATACTTCAAAGTCGCTTTCCGGAAATTCTTTTTCCAGATGTTTCACAAGTTGTTCTACAACCGCAGCAACGTTTTGTGTGCGGCAGACAGCCACCTCCGGGTCAATGTGCCCGAGAAATCCGTCGTCGACGGCCAAGCCGAATTCGTCCATCTGAACGGCGTACCCATCGTTGTAGTTGCAATCTTCGTCATCTCTGAACCGAATCACATTCTTTTCAAACTTGACTTCGTCCATCTTTTCGTCGATTGACACTACAATTTCAAAGTCCCAGCCGTTCTCTTTGAATTCGGTTTCGCCATCGGTAACCTCGATCCCGGTAACCTTGACATCCCAATTTACAGTGACCTCCGCCGCAGCTATTGCAGCAGTCATCGTCATGATAACCATCATAATAATTCCAATAACCTTTTTCATAAGAAAACCTCCTAAAAATATAATATTTGTCGAGAGTGTTACCTCTCACTATGAGGCCGGTAATTGACGCGAAGCGTTACATTGAGGCAAAAAAGAGAAGGACGGCATTTTACGCGCAGCCCTTCACTTCCATTTTATGAGTCTCGTTTTCGAGCTCTGCTGGGTTTCTTTCCCTTCGCCAGCATTGCAACGGTATCCTCGCGTAGTCCGGTCTCACGGCAAACGACGTCGACAGGCTTTCCGCACTTGATCGCCTCTTCGGCCCGGCGAATGGACTCGTCAATCCTCTTCAGATAATTCTGAGCCCATTTGTTGATATCACCCTTTGGATTTGGACCTTTCTTTGAATACTTTCCTCTCGGAGAAGCGATTAACGGATCATTAAGCATGTCAGCCATTGAGCTGCTCCTCTCCGTATTCCCAGCTCAGAGTTCCGACGCCGTTCGTAGCCGCAACAAACGCATGCACTCCGTCTGCTTCTTCTATATCGCAGTCGTTCAGCCAGTTAAGGAATTTTTCCTGGAACCATTTGACATACTTGTAGTCGTCAAACCTGTTCCGAAGCGCTCCATCGATGTGATATTCGTGCAACCCATCCGGACGCGCAACGTGCCCCTTATGCTTCAACGATCCTTCGCTCCCGACCGGCAGGTATCTGTCTGGATTTTTCTCGTATTCATCCCAGACTCGCTTGTTGTTCTCTATAATCCTGTCCGCGTCCTGACGCCATTTTTCCTCATCCTGCTTGTACAGGTTGTATGATGGCCAGTCATCATTCAGCGGCAGTTCTTTTCCGAATACAGCTTCCATGTCGATCTCAACCGGCGTCGTAACAATACAGGTGACGTGAACCCATGTACTCATGCGGCAGCACCTCCCATCAGTTTAGCCACGACTTCTTCAACCGTGTTGTTCACCCAGCTCCATGAACGGGTTTTGCGGTCATACTTAGATCCGTAGACGACCCTGTACTGCCCGTTAATGAACAGGCAGACACAGTTGGCAACGATCGGATCAGACGGAAGCCCGTCGCCGTGGCGGCGCTTCGGTTCGGGAAGATGCCGGCACTGGCACTGGATGTACTTCAGATCCGGATTCCTCTTCTGGCTGGTGTACCAGTTCCAGTGATCTGAAAAGCGAAAAGACATCTCCGGTTTGCTGTGATAGGTCACCTGATCCGAAGTTCCTTTCGGGCAGAGATACATCGAGCATTCCCCGTGCCGGATTTTGCTCGCCATTGCTTCGTAATCGCCCTTCAGCGCTTCAGCCAGGTCAATGAAGAACTGTCTGCAGAGCTCCTTTTCCTCGTTCCGAAGATAAGCCCAGTACGGATCATGGCTGAGGATCTTCATGCTTTTCGCTCCTTTCTTATTTCGTCTGGATGAGCTCGACGAACCGGTTCGTATCCCAGCTGCGGATCACGTTGTCTCCACCTGGAAACCGCAATCTGTCATCCGAAACAATCAGGTTCGCATCCTGAGGCCGGTCCACTAGCTGCACGGCCGAAGCCTTAAGCAGGTCGTAGACATTGAACACCTCGGTTACATTGAGCTTGTCGAGAATAAACGTCAGATCTGTATTACCGGCAACAGCATGCCGTCCCTTGCGGGCCATATTCAGCCATACCATCTCCATGGTCTCCAGGTCGATGGCGAACAGATAGCTGAAGGTGCTGTCCGCGTTGAGAATATAACTGGTCTGAACCGTCTTCGGCTCGTAGATCTCGCCGCTGCTGACCTCATCCCGCAGCATGAAGCCAGCCCTTGCCACGCAGGTCTTGAAGGTAACGTTCGTACTATAGATATTGTCGCAGAAGACAAGATAGCGGAATCCCTCATACTCGTACTTGAATGCAGAGATGTCGATGTCGAAGTATTCGCTTCCGCCCTTATAGCCGGACGTCTCATCTCCGGAATAAACGACCGCACCACTCTGCTGACGCCACATATTCCGCCAGCTGAACTCATGCGTCTCGCCGTCAGTCGACATGGCAAAGCAGCTGAGGTCGATGTCGTGCACCTTTTCCCAGTAGGTAAACGCCCGTACGACCTTCCCATTCGGGATCGGAATCCGGCTGCCGGTAGTAAGCGTGCCGTATCCGCCGTCGCCCGTGTCCGCGTTCAGCGGAACGGCCAGGCGCTTAAGCTGCTCCGGATCCTCGATCCATACACGCCCGAGCCGGCCCAGAAGGCTATCCTCCAGAAGCCCGCGCAGCTCTTTTTCTGCGGTTTCGCGTACTGTCTTTGGCACAAAGGATTTCCGGCGCCGGGCCTCGTCCTCCGTCTCCTTATGCACCCGCAGCCTGTTGTTTTTGGTAAAGGCGAATGAACGAGGGGCACCCGGGGTTACCCGATAGTTGTGGTAGTGCATCAGCATCTGAAGCAGAATGATCGGATTCACTTTAGACATGCGAGTACCTCCTTCACTTCTTCGTCCGTGTTACACCGGCTGAGAATATAATCCAGATTGCGGATCAGCGCGCTGGTTCCTTTCGACGCGGCAAGATGCGCGGCCGCCTCTACTGGAACGCCCCTGCGCATCTGCCGTTCGAACCCGCTCATGGAAGAGCCGTTGGGGATCCCATCGTCGCGCATCATCCTGACCATCCGTTCGCCGATGGTACTGCGTGGCTTGTAGTGGACGTGATGCAGCAGTCCTTTCCAGATTTGCCGCTTTTCGAACATATTTTCAAGCTCACGGTACACGTGTTCGGACTTGAACAGGTAATCCAGCACCCGTGTGATGAGCTTTCGGTCCTGGTTCTTCAGGTTGAGCTTGTTCAGATCCTCGCTGCCATACTGGCTGTACTGAATGTACTCAACCAGCTTGATCACGTCCGTAATTGTGATGTAATTAGCAAACAGCATACTCTTCGTATCATAGAGAAGCCGGATCGCCGTCTTTTTGCAGGGAATAGTCTTGGGAATAATCTCCTCGTGGAAGTCGTCCCATCCCTGCCGGACAATCGCATAATTGCTTTCGCTCAGCGGCCTGGAGCCCTTCAGCATGGACTGGATCTCCGCAACCATCGTGACGTTGGCGGTTTTCTCGTCCACAATGGTGAATATCTTCGGCTCAACGTTTTCTTCGAAGGCGATCCGCTCGAAGTTTTCCTCAAACAGGGAATGCTCGGGGGAGTCAAAATTGCCGAGTCCGTAGGTGCTGAAATAGTGCAGCAACTGATCATACAACAGCTGCTCCGGCGTAAGCTGCCGCACCGTATCCGGGAATCCGCGGTAAAAAGGCTCGGGAACGTATTCTCCGAGATACTCCGCGGCAACTGGAAGCATGCACGGATGCGCCAGCTTATCGCTGTTGACAATCCGAATGCCGAATTTGCGAGCCAGCGTGAAGAGCGTGGCAAAGACCTCGTCCGGACCGATCACGCCTGCGTCATCCGGCTTCACCAGGACGTTCTTGCTGAAAAGATACTGCACGTAAAGCTTTTTCATTTTTCTTTCCTCCTCATTAATTCGATAGTGCGGGGCTTGTTTCAATTGCCGTGAAGAAGTAAGCCCCGTTAGCTGAAAAAAGAAGAACGGCGAAGATAGTTCCGAACTGTTTATCTGCTATAAAAGAAGTAAGCCCGGATAGCTTTCGCCTTGGGGAGACCGCGGAGATAGATCAGAACTGTCATGTTCATTTTTCATATATTTGTAGTAAGTTCTGATAGCTTCCGCGGAAGTAATGTGAGGGAGGATAGTTCTAAACTGCTTATCCAAAATAAAAGAAGTAAGCCTGGATAGCTCTCCCTCCGGGTGTGGCCGAAAGCGCGCCGCTGCCTTTTATCAATGTTTAAGAGAAGTAAGCGGCGTTAGCTGGCCAAAGCAAAATATAATTCAGTTATGCGGGTGAGGATTTGCACCTCACATAAAGAGCATTTCAACGGCCAACTAGAGACAACAGGTGGCAACGTGCCGTAGCTCTTCTTAGAAGATAAGACGTATGTCATATCAACCGGCATAGTGTAAGCGTCTACCTGTTCCGCCACCGCATAATGTCTTATTTTAAATCGTTTTAATTGCTTGAACTATGAAATCGACAACTTCTTTTCTTAGGGTTCAAACCAGGGATAGATACTGATCGTCTCTTCGTCCTTTGTTTCGCGCACCTCAATGCTTACCTTGTTCCTGGCCGCGATGCTGGCAATCTCTTCGAGCGTGTAATAGTCGTCATCCACCGCGTGATCCTGATCGGCTTTTTTCTCGTTCTTTACCTCTACCTTATCAGGCTTGTCGAGTTCCTTTCTGATCATCTCGATGTCGCCCGGAATAAAAGCCCCTCCGCAGAGAAGGCGCCCGTCCGTATTGGTTCGAATAGAATAAGCATCGCCGGCATACATGTCGAGCAGCGTATCCCATGAACTACGAAGCTCGTCGAACGACTTAAAGATGTAGCAAAACTTCAGATCTGTATACCCTTCATAATATCTAGGATCCGTGTTATACTTGTCGTTGTAAAACCTCAACACCAGTTCCGTATTCCATGCCATTTCAAAAATCCTCCTTTTAATTTCAGAAAAAGAAAAGAGAGGCTGTCTTATTCCTCTCCATTACAAGATGTGTAAATTTCGCGAATTCGAAAAGAAAAGGGGAGCCCCGCTTATTCAGCGGGAACTCCTTCCTCGTCGGGCTTACTTTCCTCTTTGCCGATGATCTGATCTGCGATGAACTGGACAGCTCCGTCGATTCCGCCGGCCTCCTCGAATACTTTCGAGTCGACGAACTTGCGCTCGAGCATCGTGTAGACAACGCCGTCGACCACCTCTCCTTCGGCAAATCCCTTGAGCCCGAAGATGTAATATTCATTACCTCTCCAGGAATCAAGTTCAATGCTTACGGAAAGGTGCTCGTCGCCGTCTTCATAGACGCTGACCACCTGTTCACCATGCTCTGCATTCTTGAGAGCCTCGGCGAAATCCCGAACCATCTGTTCCTTCTTGTTCATGGGTCATTCCTCCTTAAAAGAGTTTTTATTTAGTATCCCATAACAAGATGTGTAATTTTCGCGAATCTGAAAGAAAAAGGGAAGATCGGCTGTTAAGCCGTCTTCTCCTCTTTCATCCACACAGGATGAATCGCTGTGTTGGCAATGATCTTCATCATGTCGCTGTCAGTAATCATCTCGTCCGTACCGCCTCCATTGTTCGTAATCCTAACGCCCGCAGTTGGCAGACCCATCGACTTCAGCCGCGCCCATTCTCCAATATGGAAAACTTTACGCATCGCCGTATCAGAGTAGTCTGTCCCGTAGATAATGGCCATCAGGAACGGATCATTGTCGCAGAAAACGCCCATTCTGATTCCTCCTTCATAATAAAGTTATTACCCATTATGAAGGTAGGTAATTCAGCGAATCTTCTTCAGTTCTTTAATGTTGAGCCAGAATTCGGAAAAGTCGCCGGCGATCGTGCAGCTTTCCTCCGGGTCGAGGAGAATATAATAGCCGAACTTTTCTTGGTTCTGCGTCACAAGCTCCTCCAGCACCATAGCGGAAACCAGCGAGTAGGATCGGAAATATTCGTCCTCGTTGTCAGCGTCGGGTTTGCTGTATACCCAATCCGGATGCAGAAGCGTCCATGCGGAGTTAAAACGGTCAACCAGTCCACTGTTCATGCGTTTGCAGTATAGGTTATAGAGGATCAAAGCACGGGCAAAGAGTTTCTTTTCCTCCTCAGGAGTAATTGGAGTGCTACTTATGTTCTTGATCGATCCGTGCATAGGCCTTTCGTAAAGATCTTCCATATACACAAACTCTTCCACGAACATCCCTCCTTTTTATCGAATCCACATTTCCTCTTTCCGTCCGTAATCGGGGCTGCTTTCGTCCATGATTGTATAGGCGGAGAAATGGAAATATCCCTTGTTCTTCAACGCCTTGATCTCCTCGTCTGACGGCTCGATCACAAAGGCATAGTCATTCATCATCACCGGACTCGTCAGATACCGGATCATAGAAATCCTCCTTCTCCGCAGGGTGCTTATCCCGGAATTTATGCTTTCGGTTTTCTTCACACCAGGGACATCCGCCGTGGTTCCGGCAGGACATGAAAAATCGTTTGGAGCCTCCGTATGCCTTGCGCTTTTCCTTCCCGTATTTAATGGCCTTGTCGAGAGACACGAACATCACCTCTTGTTTTGCTTGAGCGTTCTTTATACATTGTAGGTTTCCTGCTGTCGTCATTGGCAGGGTAGGTGAGACAGTCGTTGCAAGGATCTTCTGTCTCCTTAACCTCATAGTGCTCGCAGGTAGGACAATATTTTTGATAGTCAACAAGATGCTGCATGTTTATTCACCTCGGTATTCTCTTTTTTGGTAAACGCCGTTTCCGGGTTAGATACGATGTTTTTTGAACACGAATCTCAGCTTTTTGCGCGTAGACGATAGCTATTTCTCGTAAATAATTAATAACAGATTCTTTGTCGAGACCGCATTTTTTTATTCCGGCTATGATACTGCAATATGACGCTTTTGTTTGTTCTCGAATTTCTTTTAGCAATTCATATTCTTGCGGTGTTAATTTACGCGCCATAGCGTCATCTTTATCGCTCATTCTACTTCTCTCTTTTCCAACCATTCGTTGACCTCGGACATCCAATCGGGATGTAAGCGGCCAAGCTCTTCTGCTTTGGCTTCCTCGGCATCGCACCACTTTTTAAAGGCTTCTGCTTTTTTGCGGTATCTGGCTTTTTTGTACTGCTTCCGCTTGCGCGGGTTATGCTTGTCCGTCTGGCGAGTAAGTCTGTCTAACCACTTGCTCATGCTTTTCGATCTTCTTTCAGTGTGCAACAGTGTTATTTAAGTCACGACCACGGTCTATTTCCAATAACCGCTTGTGCTTCCTCATAGCACAGCTTTCGGAACCACTTCCATTTGCTGAAAATCCGGTCGATCATTCTATGACGAATGATAAATCTAAGAATACCGCGAATGAATTTATGCATCGTTTACACCTCGGTGCTTATTTGATTCACATTCTTCGCAAACGAACAACCGCTTGCCATTAAGTTTCTTCCCGCATACTACACAATTTCCGTTAGCAACGACTTCTGCTGTATCTTCCGGCTTTTCCGGCAACGGCATCCAATGAGTAGGTTCGTGAATGGCCCCGATAGCACCATATACGTTACCGTCCGTTCCAGCCCAGAATCCTTCTCCGAATGAAGTGTAGTATGCCAGTCCAACATACCCGATGTATTCTTCGTTTTCGTCACTATACGGCGGAACATATACGAGGACCGGAGGAAATTGTTTGTCCGGCAATCTTTCCTTGACGCTGATCCATCTGTTTACAGATAACTCTCCTGCGTTAAATCCATTCGCAAACATCCAATCGCCGAAGCCTTTTATTTGTGGGTCATCCATGAACTTAATAAAGTCAGCGCCACCGACTTTGTAATGGTCTGGATTGGTATCTTTCATGATATAAAACTCCTATTTAAGTTATAAGGCGTTCTCCAACTATTACGCCAGCGACTGTAGTTATAAAACCGATCGCTACAATGCATAAACCGATTAGTATGCTCACTTTGCATCCCCCTTCGTTTTAATTAAGCGCCGACTCTGAAGGGATATGCGAATACTATCACCTTCGGCAACGATTTCTTCGCCAGAAACACGAATAATAATGTCGTTTAAAAACGCATCTCTGCGTCTAAGCGCTTCATCATTAGGGTGAATCATATTCTTCACAAAAGCGGCCGTCTCGTTTTGATCTAAAACCGGCTTTTCTTCTTTCAACGGGCATTCTTTTGGCCGAGCATCGTAATTATACAATTCTTTGTTTGCTGCACATGGGCATGCAAGTCCGACCACGTCGGAGAGGCCAATAATGTCACATTCGTGGCAATTGTTTGGCATTGATACATCTGGCAGGCAAACCATGGTTAGACCTCCATTCTTAACGCTTTCTCAAGGTATTATTTAAGTTATGTTTGTTACGATGCCTAAAGCAACAAGCAATGCTGATTTCCAACCGCGGATATATTCTTCGTCTTCATTTATAGCTTTATCTGCAGCTGCAATATACTCCTCGATTTCCTTAATGGCTTCGTCTCTAGTCATGTATTAAACTCCTCCACCTTTTTTACTCATGGTTCTCTGTCTTTCACCACATCTGTCAGAACTTCAAGCAACTCTGCAATGGTGTGGTTCCGGAGAAAACTGTCGATTTCATCATACAGTTCTTCTTTTGCATATCCGGTTGATCCGTCCTCGCCATATCTTCTCATTGCGCTGTCTCCCTTCCGCATCGTAGTTAATGTGTTATTTTCCAGTTTTTTTCAAAGCCTTTTCGTGTGTCATAAGGGATCGCAATCGCATCCATGTCCCTTCTTGAAATGCAAATACGACCTTTGCTGTCGTAAAGCATCCATAAATCGTAACTTTCTCCTTGCCGGAACCCACATGAACCGTTTTTACCGAGAAAGACAGCTCTAATTTCAACAATCTTAGGCTTTGCCATACGATGCACCTCCTTGCTGCCTTTCCGTGTTATCTAAGCGACAATCATTTCATCGGAATCTGGATGTTCAACAGTACAGTTCAGCGTTTCGAAATCTGTAGTAAACACTGTTATTTCAGCGTGTTCGATTCTTGAATTGTCTGGGATTTTCTTGTCGATTTCTTCTAACAATTCGTTTTTACTCATTGTGTTTACGCTCCTATTTAATTTTTCCATCTTTGCAGAAAAATGTTGGTTCCTTCGGCCGCATTGAATTATTGCACCACGATGTTTCCGACGAATACCATTTGCAATTCTTGCACCGAACAATTGCTTCTGGCGCGTCCTCGATCAGTTTCCTCGCGCCGCCCGGAGGCCCCTGATGAGCCTTGTCATACGCTTCAAGTAATGCGGATCGGCTAATTAAATCACCGCCATTCCTCATCGGCGCAGAATCTTCGGGCTTTTTGTTTGTGTACGAGTTGTACACGGCATCTTCTAAAGCCCATTCATAATTTTCTGGCACATCTTCATTTTCAAACCAATGTCTTTCTGTCAAGCCCATTTCACTTCACTGCCTTATGTTGCGGGCATCAAAATGCTCTGCATGGGATAATGATTTGCGTAATCCAACAAGCGAAGTCTTTCTTTTAAGTCTTCAATTGTTTGCGCCTGCTCTTTCAGTAGGGCAAGAGCGTCCGAGCAAAGCTCGTCGTTGCAACTTTGTTCGTCCGGCAGGTTATGATACGGACAATCCTCACATTTCGATGGAGGGAAGTAGCATATCTCAAGCCCTTTGATAACCTTTTCCTTGTCCATTCACTTCACCGCCATTCCTGCGTTGGTTTTGCAACGCAAATCCTCGCTTCTATTTCAGTAACATCTTCTATTGGCGCATACTTATTCTCGCTACTAAAAAATTCCACAAATCCTTCGGCAACGAGTTTTCTTGCTATCCTGTTCGCCATATCTGCTTTCACAAATTCGATTTTACGAACGAGATAATGTGGAACAGTGTTTCTTATCGCAAGCGTTTCGAAATCTCTGTGAATATTTGTAACAGGAACGGGAAATTTTAGTGCTTGTTCTGCTATGATTCGTCTTTTGATTTCTCTATACAAACGATTTTGATTGCGCTTGTATGATTTTTTGCTCATCTCAACTTCACCGCCTGTCTTTCGTTTCCGGATTCATAAACCAGTTAATATAACTATCTTCGCATTCCGGGCATATATATAGATCATCTCGCGCAGACCATTCAGCATGCTTTTTCCAGGGTAAAAGTCTTATACTTGCATATAGCGTCCTATGTGTAATCCATCCATATTCTTCCGTTATCTCTTTACCGCACCTGTCGCAAAACGTTTTAGTCATTCCTACTCCACCGCCTTTCTTCGCATTACTTCTATTCTTTTCTAAATACGTATTTATATGTTTCCCACAATTTGCAAAACACTTTACGTAAGCACGCTACGAAAAATATCAAAACATAGCCCGGTAAAAGTAATAACGACATTGCAACAATAACTATAGTTAATCCAGCAGAATTAAGTCGGTCTTCATTGTTTTCATAGAACACAGTCGTATACCAAAATGCTGTTTTAAGTGACAGTTCGTCATCGTCGCCTAATGCAAACATCATTTGTAAAAAACCGCCTATAAAACCACCCATTAAAATCCAAAAAGCTAAGATCCCTGTTTGTAAATCATTCATTTACGCTTTACCGCCCTTCCGCATTCACCACAAAACTTGCTTATGTAACTGCGTCCGTAGCCGTCATCGTATCCTATAATATTTTTGCACCTCCCGCACAGTAGAATTCCATGATCATTTATACATTCAACCGCTTCCGGCTCTTTCAACTGGTCGAGAGCATCCTGAGCTATTTGTTTAACCAATTCTGTATCAGAATAACCGTCGAGAATATTGTCGTTACAGTAATTGATTAATTTTTCAAGTCGTTCGGCGATTCGTGTCATGTGATTTATCCTCCTTGATCACATTAAAGTGAACACGGTCTTTTTTAATCAGCTCTTCAACCGGCGTGTCCAAACGGAACACAAGCCCGTCTCCGTCATCCACCCCGGCGACGAGATCCCCGTCGATTACATTATCGCTGTTCAGATAAAAATATAACTCCACAGCGGCGGCCATCAGCATTACGCCCGTCAGGATAATGATAATTCCGCGTCCGTACACGGCGAAAAATTCAACATATCCGGACAAAACAGCGGCAGCAAGACAAAGTAAAAGAGACACAATAATTACCGACATGAAAATTCGTCTGTGCCCAAGCATACCGTTAATCTCCTCCTTAAAAAAATGAAAAGGACAGTATTAAGTCCTTTCATTAAATGACGTGTAAATTTCGCGAAAAAAAAATAAGGGCAGTCGTTTTCACGACCGACCCTCTTTGGAAATTTCTTTACGGACGCGCTTTAGCCACATGTACGTACTGCTTATAGAGTACGGTACACTGTACACCCAGGTCAGCCACGATACTGCCGTCCATTTGACTATTTCGAGCCAATGCGTCGAATCTTTTGTCTCGTCGGGCTCTATCTCCTGAACCACTTGGTTCTGGCGTTCGAGCCGTCCAGTTCCGACAACAATTCCGACGTACATTCCGCTGATAAAGTCAACAGCGGACGCCAGTAACACGGCCAAGCCGCCAACAGTAAAGTACCACTCGATAAACTTCAGTAGCATGCTTATCAGTCCTCCTTCCATTATTCCCATTAAAGGAGCTGATTTTTACGCGAAAAATCACTCTTGCGCTTTCTTTGCGTAATAGGCGTAATTAGGCAAAGGCTGATATATCATTTGGAAACCAGGGTATCTTTCCTTAAACAATTCCGGCGTAAGGTCTTCCTGGATGTGTATTTCGTTTCGATTCCCATATGCCGCCCCTTGCCGATAAAGAAAAGGAACAGCTACAATAAGCTCCTTGCATCTCGGACTGGCATACTCTAGCACCTTTTGAGCATCCTCAACCGTCATGTGCTCGATGACGTCACCGAATATGATAACATCATACCAGTCGTATTTAAAGTCAAGGATATCAGCGCACCATGTGTTGCGATATCTTGCGCATAGACGGTAGCGATCGATGTTCGGCTGGTAAATCTCAACAGCATTCATCTTCAGCCAATCATGAAGATGGTCGTACCATATACCGTCGCACGCACCAACGTCGAGACAGGTAGAACCCTTCGGCACCTTTGCCTGAATCCACCCGGTTACAAATTCTTTTCCTTCACGAAAACTTCCCATATTTCCTCCTCAAAAATATAAAACGCACCTCTTGTGCCATCGTTCGTTGCCGTACTATAATAAACAAGCGTCGCCCTTATTTGATCAAATTGGAGGTGTTTTTATGCGGATCATCGATTGCCAAAAATATAATAAATCGATCGCCGAAGAAAGTGCACCTTCTACAAAAAGTCACGTAGCGCTTTATTTGACGGTCAACGAACAAAGACAATTGCGAATCCACGAAGTGTTACAAACCTGTCTCGGGTCTGCAAAACCTTTATTCTCCAGTTCGAATCTGGATGGCACCTCCAAAGTTATTGAGATTACTGCGTTTCAGCTTGGTCGGCGGGACGCAGTTTTCTCTTTTTTGGCGTTCAGACCTTTACCCTAAAACTCACAGGCAAAGCGCAGCATACATCTCATCAAAGCCATCTCCGTAGAGGTGAATGTAGGTATTATACGTCACCTGAACGGAACTGTGTCCCATAAGCCGTGATAGTATTTTTACATTCACACCCTTGTAGAAGCAATTCGTCGCAAACGTATGTCTGAACGCATGCTCGCCATAGTATGGAACTCCGGCTTCGGAGCAGATCTTTTTAGTTTGGTACATCAGCTGCTTATAAGAGTAGCGACGCCCATTATGTTCAAAGACCCACTCCGTTTGCCGGCGTTCCTTCAAAATTTTCAGAATGGCCATGGCGCGCTTCGTCAACGGTACCAGGCGATTGCTTGACTTTGACTTCGGAGAATCCTGATAAAGCGCCTTCTTATTCGAGGTGGGGAAGACGATCGTGGCATGTACATGGAGCTTGTTTTTCTCCATCTCCACATCGCTCCATTTCAAAGCGAGCAGTTCGCCCGATCGCAGCCCCGTCTCGATAAGAAAGGCAACAGCGAGATAACCAGTTTTGTCAGGGTTACTCAGGACCAGAGAAAGCAGTCTATCCTGATCTTTCTGATCGTAAGCGGCAATGTCCTTGGTCTTCTTCTGTATTTTAGTTTCTGTAGGCAGTCTGACACCGATCGACGGGTCCGCTTTAATCAGCTGCATGGCCGCTGCCTGTTTCAAAGGCGAAGTGACAATTCGCAGCTGCTTTTTCACCCCGCTCATGCTATACCCGGAGTCTACGAGATCGTTAACATACCGTTGGATATCGAAAAAAGTGATAGCGCCAATAGGTTTCTTAGCGATCTCGTAAGACTCGAGGGCGGTCCTTGATACTTTCAGTCGCTCGTAAGATGCAGCTTTGATCGTATTGCGTTTGAAAGTATCAAGCCAGGTGTCTATGAAATCCAGCAAGATAGTTGATTCGTCCACTTTGGTTTTTCCCTCCTGCAAAGTGGATTCGCAATTGTCAAGGTGCAAAGGTTCGACCGAAGTATAGCTTTTTTGAATAAACACTGTCAACACCTCCTCGTTAAGAAGAGGTGATTTTACGCGAGCGAGAATTAAATAAATTGAAGAGTTTCGGTCGTCGGGTCGACAGTAAGACTAATAGGGGTGATCAATCCCGGAATCGTCCCATCCGTAGTAATATACCATTTTGTTTGTCCTTCGGTCCGCATTAGATACGTTCCGGCATAAACGGTAAATGTTGTATTTGGCGGAATTGTCTCATGACCATCGATAACGAGCGGAACCATTACTGTCATAATAGAGTCGCCACGCCCGGGAAGGGATAAATAAACCGTAAGATTTTTATCAGCGTTTGTGTTTTCAAACGTGGTGGTTTGCTGAAATCTGATGAAATTGTAACCAACCGACCCCGCGACGGGGATCGCGTCATACCCACCGTCACAGTCTGCCTGAACGGAATATCCGATTGTTGAACTGATGAGTTCCGACTTAGTCACATACCACACGCTGTGCGAATTAGTGTCTGTGTCGGCGTCCGAAATACGCCATGCTCCGTTATAATAAACCATTATCAACACGGAATTGCTTGGGTAGTCGTTCGAAATAAATCGACCGTTTCTATAAACAGGTATTGCTTCGGTAGTAACGTTATTAGCGAGTGTGAGAGTCAAACGAGCGGTTCCGTTATCACTGTAATACGGAAGCCGATAGGCGATGACCAATCCGTTATACAGCGCGCTCACTTCGGGAAGATTGCCGGTCCAATCCCGAGTATATGTATCGTGCGTACCATCTACATAATAGATTCCCTGAGACTTCTTAGGAACATCAAGCATGCCGCGAATGGATTCCTTGGCGTCTTCAGTGTAAATTCCGACGGAATTGTCACTCTGGCTTTGCGTCGTATCTCCTGCGGCTTTAGCAAGGCCGTAAAACGCAGCTTCGTGCTGATTAGACGGAACAATCGGCGTGTAGTTGTCAGCTCCTATTTTAACAAAATTTGAAGAAGCTTTGTTAATAATCAAAGTATGATCGGAACTATCGACATTTGTTCCTCCAGAAAGCTTTGTTTTAACTACGCCATAATTGCTGCTACTCGCATAATCCGTCTTCTGCACGTAATTGCTCAAATCCACTCGCGCGCTTCCGAACAGCTCCCACTCTCCATCCACGTACACCCATTCGGTAAACATGTCGGTCCCGGCCTGATCACCGGTAGGGACCAAATAGAACGTATTGGCGTCGGGATTGGAGACAGTGGGGACACCGCTCAGATTGTATTCAGAAGAAGAACAGATGTGGATAGCCACGGAGGTTCCGGGTTGCCCCGGTTCCCCCTGAGGACCGCGTTCACCGGTGTCACCCTTGGGGCCTTGTTCGCCGGCATCACCTTTGTCGCCCTTAGGTCCCTGCTCGCCGGTATCTCCTTTGTCGCCTTTGGGACCCAGTTCGCCCTGAGGACCGCGTTCACCGACGTCGCCTTTGTCACCTTTTTCTCCACGAGGGACACCAATCGTGAGCATAGGGGCAGACCCGCCATGACTGATATGAGCGTACGCCTCTTCGGAAGACGAAAGAGAGATGGCTTCCGCTGTCATGTCGTTGTATTGCCCGATAAGCTCCTGAGCGTTTTCCGCGTATTCTGCCGCAGCCTCAGCGCTGGCCTGAGCGTTTTGTGCCGACTCCTCGGCGTTGGAGGAAAGGTCACCGACGTTCTGGACAGCGTTTCTTATGGCAGCTGTTTCCGTGGCCAGTTTATTGTAAATGTCCTCCCAGTCCGGTGGAATACTTGCATCGGAACCCTCGATGCTGCGGTCAACGTGAGTCCGCCAGATCTTCTTCTTGGCAACGTTGCTCGAAGTGGTGTAAATCAGCTGGCATTCGCCAATTCCGCGGATCGCACAGTCGTAATCACTCACGACCCACGAAGCCGTATAAGCCTCTCCGGCAACGTCGTCAGGAAGAACGTCATATTTAGTACTCTCGCCAGGACGCCTTACCTGGAGCAGAACGGTACCGCCTGGGAATTCTTCCTCCAGATCCCCATAATAAAACCGAACCTCTGTCCGATTTTTCTCGCCAGCATAACCGATCTCGATCGAACCGCGGTCATTTGCGTAGATAATGTTCATTTAATCACCTCTGTTCCAGGTAAGATAAATTAATCTTTATTTCTTCTCCAGATGCTCTTTCCAGAGAATTTCGACCTTTTCCTCGAGCGTAAGCTCTTTGGCAGCAGGCTTCTCGTCGAGGTTGACGTTGGCGTACTTCAGCAGCTCAGCCCAGGTCTCCGGACCGCACACGCCGTCGATCTCCAAGCCCTTCTCGTTTTGAAATTTCAGCAGCGCCGTACGGGTGCCAATATTGAAATGGCCGGAAGGCCGCACGCTGGATCCCCATTTTCCGAGCAGCTGCTGCATCTGGATTACCAGGTCGCCTTTCGTGCCCATGCAGAGCGTGGGATATGTAATCTTTTTCTTAGGCATTTTTGTTACCTCCTGTTTGGTGATTTAAATTATATGTTGCTATGTGAACCGTCCCCGCCAACTGTTCAAATCCCGCCGATCCTCTGAGAAGCTTCGTTTTTTCTTTCAGAAGAAGTGACTGCTCCTAAATATAATTTAGGAAATCTTGCTGTAAGTATCGACGGTCGTGTTACCATTGGTGTAAGTGACAGTGAAGAACTGCACACCGTCGAAAGCAACGCCCTTCTGAACGTCAAGCGCGTTGCTCTGATAGATAACCATGATCTTGTCGTCATCTTCAGTAGCGACGGTAGAACGCATCCGAACCTGTTCCATAATCAGCCGGTTGAATTCATCGTAATTAAGCATTTGTTCAATAAACCTCCTGTAAATTAAATAAATTGAAGAGTTTCGGTCGTCGGGTCGACCGTAAGACTGATAGGGGTGATCAATCCGCTGGAATCAACATAAAGCAGTTTTCCGGAATTGATAGCCCCTAAATTCTTATCAACTTTTTCATCAATAATATTCGAATCAATGTTTGACTGGATGACTGCCCAATCCAGCCCGGATGCCTGTGTGCCGTCCGTAACACAGATGATCATATCGCCGACTTCGCAAGCCTGTCCGGCATAGGTTCCGGCGGTTGCGACCTTATAGGTCCACCCGACTTCATGTGTATCTGGGAGTGCAGTCACCGTTCCACCGGCACCGAGCGTGCCTTTGAAAACCATCGCGTCATTGGCTGCAAACACTTGATTGACGAAGCTTTCCGTGGCGAGCTTGTTGCCGGCAGCATAAAAATCTCCGGCCGCCTTAACTTTTCCATCCCATTGCACCGAAAACGCATTATGCCGTACCGTATCGGATGCGCCGTTTCCGATAATGAAAGCTTCGGCGCCATCCGAGAGGTTATACCACTTGGAGCTGTTCCATACACTGTCCGAATTGGGCGTTTTACAGCCGTATACATTTCCGCTGTTTTTTACAATAGCTCCTGCGACATAACTCTTTCCGGGAATCCAGGCTTCGATATCCGAACCGGCCGCCGGTGTTGCGGCAACGTTGTAACTACCATGTGCGGACAGGCCTTTTGTATCAGCAATCGTGTTGTGGCCGCTGGCATGGGAATATTGCCCAGACGCTGTACTGTAGTATCCTTCTGCGTGGGAATATTGTCCGGAAGCGGTTGTTGCCCCTCCCTCTGCGTGAGAACCCTGACCAGAAGCGGCCGTGCTCATACCCTCCGCATGAGACCCAAAAGCAGTAGCCGACGTTATGTTTCCTTCGGCATGCGCGGCAGTGGCAGACGCTGTTGTTTGACTTCCTTCAGCGTGAGAGTATCTGCTGGACGCATTCGTATTTGCACCCTCGGCATGAGCAAAATCACCGGAAACGGTCGTTTGTCCGCCTTCCGCGTGGGCACAATACCCGGATGCAGTAACCTCGTATCCGAAAGCAAAACTGTAATCCCCGACATCGGTTGACTCTTTTCGGCCGCAGCTCAATGTCGTGTCGAGAACTGTATTCATTCGGTCCGCTTTACCGGAAATATTCTGATGTTCAGTGAGAAAACCGCTGTCGTTTGCCAGATCGGATGTTTTTGTCGGAATACTCGGTTTGTCCGTCAGATCGTTGTAGCTGATGATTGGCGCTGACGCGGATGTCCCGCTCGCACAATTTATAAACCAGGCGGTCCCATCGTAAGTAAAAGCCAGCACCGACCCGGCTGTCCACGAAGAGCTTTCATCAACTCCGACGTGGGTATTCTCATCCTGATAAATCGGCAAATCGCCGGTTGAATTGACGTTCATGGTCGGGTTTTCGGCCGTGTTGGTATTTGTAAATTTTACCCAGATGGTTACGCCGACGATCAACTGATCAAAGTCTGGGCATGATACAACCTTAGCCGCAACGTCGGCCAAGGTTTCGCATGTGCCATAGAGGCTCGACCCAACGGGGACAGGGCTTCCTCCGTCAATGGAAATCCGAGCTACATAGCTCATAGTCTCGAACCTCCTTTCGTTTACTCTGTAATCAGCTCATTCATTCCGCTATTTAACAGATTAGTTATTATTTTGATAAAGGCAAGCAGCCCCGCCAACGTATCCCGGAGGCGGGGGCTGCTCTGAATAAATGCAAATTCAGCCGTTGCTGTCCACCGCGTCATTCGCGGAAACCACCAGCATCTCGTTATTTGCATCGTATTCTATTTTCATTGACGATCTGTCGGATGAGCCGCCCTGATGATCCCAGTTTTCTTCCAGGTGTTGAAGGGCGTCTTCGATGGAACCGCCGGTATTCACACCGGAAAGGGCGTTAATTCTATCAACGATCGGCATCGTATATCACCTGTCAAACTGGATGAGGAAAATCGTAGGGGTAAGGGTAGTGACCGCTCATCTGGCTCATCGCAGCGGAATATCCCTGAGAATAGCCGTCAGCATAGCTCCGACCGCCGTCGCGGCTGACGTACCGTCCGGTCATTGGACTACGTCCACGACGCCCGCTGAAGCCTTCTTCAGGCTGTTCATACTCCTCGGCTTCCTTCATCGCCTTATAGGTCGCCAGGCTCTTCATCGCGTGAGACAGCTTGTCGACCTTATCAAGATCCTGAACAGACATCTCAGAGCCGTTCTTGAACTTCTGTTCCAGAATCTCAAGCTCTTTGCACATCGCCTTTTCAAGGCTTTCAAACTTATTCATTGTTCATTCCTCCTTACGCAATCCTGAGCCTGGTCACCTCAACGTTGAGGTTCCGCAGATTCAACGCCGGGGCAGGCGTCGTCTCTGGCGTTGCAGATACGCTTGCGTTCTCAACAGAAACCGTATAGCAACAACAGCTCGGCACATCAATAATGGCGAAGCCGCTCACGTTCCAGTAATTGTCAACGGCTGCCGGAGTGGCAGCTGAAATGCTGGTGGGAACAATCTCGCCGTCGATTGCCAGAGCAAGCTGAATCTCTCCGACGGTTCCGCCGGTAGGCACAGCGATATTGCCGTCATAGGAAACGCGATATCTCGCAAACGGCTGGCATCCCCAATTGGTTCCACGAAGGGTCAGAATCCCGCTTCCCGGGCGGTGAAGAACCATGCCACAGTTGCAGCGATTCCCGTCGTTCAAAACAGCGGACGCTCCGGGCTGTACCAGCTGCACATCGTTATAAACAAACTCTGCCATGTTTATCCTCTCCCTGTTAAATATCAGTCATAAAGACCAAAAAAGAGGCTGCTTCGCCCGAACGAGGCAGCCTCTAAATGACTAAATTCCGAGGAATATAATTAAGTTCCGGCGTACCCACCGCATCCGCCATAGCCAAAGCCATTGCCACAGCAGTTGGGATTCTGCACCACGTAAGCAGGCCGCGGAACCGGAGCCAGATACTGCTCAAGGGCAGAAGTCTGTGCTTCATTGTTCGCCAGAATCTGCGCAGTCTGCGCGCCCTGAGACGCAGCAAACCGCAGCGCCTGATTGTCGCTCCTAGCCTGATCCAGCGCGTTCTGCATACCGGCAATGCGATTCTCGTAGTTCTGACGGATTCCGTCGAGCTCCAGCTGGCACAGCTTGTCCATCACGGCCTTGCTGTTCGCGTCGCAGTTAGCCCGGGTAGCAGCAGCTTCCTGAGCAATGGCAGTATTCAGGCCGGCCGTGGCCAGACGATTCTCGCAACAGCAGTTCTGGAAGGAAGACTGCAGTGCAAAATTCTGGTTCATATCAGCCATCTGGCGGTTATTCGCGGAAATTTCAGCCTGAGCGAAACCTCCGGAGATCGCCTGATTCACGCCCGCAAACCCGGTGGCCATGCCGTTATTCACACCGGCAAAGCCGTTGCACAGAGCGGTCTGAATACCGTTGATCCCGGTCGTCACAGCACTCTGATCGAAACCGCGCTGAATATCCGCGCCAACAAATCCGCCGCCGTTGCCGGCGCCATTCCCACCGAAGCCGTTGCCCCACCCGAGAATAGCCAGCAGAATAATGATCCACCAGGCGCTGTTGCCGCCAAACATTCCGTCGTTTCCATATCCGCCATAAGCGGGAGCCACGGGCATGTACATTCCATTATTTTCGGTAGTCATCGTTTAAAACATCCTTTCTATATTCGGTAAGTTCTTTTGAGCAATAATCCGACAAAGCTAATTAGCCCAATGGAACCACCGCCTTCCTTATAGGTTTTTGCTAGGAAATAGTGTTTTTATGCTAAAATCAGCGTTGCTGACTTAACATCATGAAATTGTCGCTAAGCGACGTAAACAAGTCATCTGCGCCGTTTACGTAAATAGCGACTCTTCCGTTAAAGCGATTTAGTTTTAGTGATTGATGTGATTTAAAGTGTTATTTAAGTCACAACCTGATTCCAGAACTCAGACTTGTCGTGAAGGATCTGAATACCATTTTCCAGACAGTATTCATGCTCTTTGTAGCAATCAACATCGTCTTCCCATTCATCCACAAACCAAGCACAATCAGCTTTTTCAACGGAATCGACAACAGTGAGCTTCCCTTTTGCTTCCTTTTCCGCTTCTGCAACCGCTTTTTCGGTCTGCTCTTTAATGACCCCATATGTTTTGTACTTCCGATCAATGCTAACATACAGTTTTTTCATATCTCATTCACCCCTTTATGCGCTGACAACATTCGGCAACCACTTCTTCATTCCAGCCCAGATCGTTCTTGCGCTTTGCCTTGCGCCAAGATCGTTCATGTGGATATTGTCCAGAAGGTATTGTGGCGTATTTTCTGAAATTTCACTTTCTTTATTTTCCCATATGATATGCACACCAAGGCTTTCAACACATTTTCCGATTTCCTCATAATATTCAAACTGTGTCTGATTGTTAGTGTTTTTTGCTGTTGATGCAGTGATCCCTTTGCCATAATGGTCAAGCACAACAAACAAGCTAATATCTGCATTCTGCGAATAGATATAGTTGATTGCAGATCGCACACAGCCGCATACAGATGTTTCAGCAGTATCATACCAGTTGCCGAGCTTATCATAGTTATGATAGTAATCGTTCACGAAGCCTTCAAGAATACAGACACGTTTGTTGGCAAATGATGCATACGATTTAATTCTGGCGAGAATATCAAGTGACGGATAGTCTTCCCGAGCGAGAATTGTCGCGGAACCGATACCCTGATTGTCAAACGTAATCCCGGAAAGCGCAGGAAGATATTGCAGATAACCGCCTGTTGTCTGCGCCCGATATGTCAAACTTGTGCCGAAAGCTACGCCTTGCAACCAATACCATTCTGAACTACTGTCTATATCGCTTTCGATATCTGCAAGCCTTTCGCTCAGAGTGTTAAACTCTCCACGGGCATTAACAACTTCTTGAACATTAAATGTAAACGGAGCATCAACTGAATCGAGCGGCTCATAACTTGAATCAGTTTCATACACGGTAAATTCAGTGTATGTTGCAATGCCGAATATAAATCTTGCGTAGTGTGCATTTATCGGCATCAAAAATTTCGCTGTACGGTCGCTTTGATACGATATTTGTCCGCCATAAGATTCATCTTCGTTGTACCACAGCGCGAAAACGTTGTTGAAGTTCGTCTTGTAATAGTGAGCTCCTTCTACTGGAATCAGTTCAGTTTGCCCTAAAGTCGCCGATTGGTGAAAGGTTGTTCCATCACTGTAATAACCATTCATCAGGTTATCTTCGCTATTTTTATTGAAAAGATTTAACGGCTGATAATACTGATAAAGTCCGGTCAACTTGGACAGATCATAAACACGCAGTTCCTCACAGTGTACATAAAATGATCCAAGGATCGAAAGCACTATCGGAATCCTACAGTAAACTGCTCCATCCAGCGGAATATAGTATCCAGCCTGTTGAGGATCAATGTACCCGATAAAATTCTTGTTTTCGTCATACCACAAAGAGAATGCCGTAGATACATTATTTGTGGTAATTTTCATAACACCGTTTATCCAGATGTAATCGGTCATGCCAACAGTTGAGGATGAAACAAAGGTATTTGTTCGATCATAATACCCGTTGTAGACATTCCCTTCGGCATCCGGATCAAACATATTGTAGTATTCGGAACCATCTATACTTAACAGCCCAAACTTCTTAAGCAATTCCTGACTTTTCCGAAATACTTGTTGTGTCATTTCAAGGGGAATCTGCGGATTATACGGGACATAAGGTAGCAATGTTGTTCCTTCGTTGACCATAAAGGAATTTAGAATTTGCTTATTAAACGGTATCCGAACGAAGTATGCCCCATCGGGTGCTGTTATATACCCGTCAACAGTAAAATCTGTGTATTTGATAAAGGAATCGTTTGAGTTTTTAGAATACCAAAGCACATAGCCGTCTGACGATTTGTTGAAGTTGTAATTCCTTCCGGGAGAAACGCTGATAAAGCCTGAGCTTCGTATGCTGTTACTAGGTACAAGTGTGTTGGTATGATTATAATATCCAGTAGTTGTAATGTCTGGATCGTCTTTATTGAATAAATTTGTTACGCCATCGAAAAACGTTGTTCTCTCAGGGTCGATTTTTAACTGTGCATTGTCATTTAATGCGCTCTTTAAATCACTAATCTCATCCTCAAAACTCACAGCATCCCAATGCGCCGCAGTCCACGCTTCCGACGTGGTAATCTCCTGGTTTGCCACGTACGGCTTATCAGCATAAAGGCAATAAGTCCCTTCAGCAACCGGATAGGTCAAATCCTCATACTTGGTAGCGATAATAACCGTATCTCCGCGATCGCCCTTTTCTCCGGTCGCTCCCGTCGCACCGGTGGGAATGCCAAAAGTAAGCTTCGGAGCTCCGCCGACAAGTGCAGAAGTGACTGTCGGAGAACTGCCTTCGGGAAGTTGAGTAGCGTCGGCAGATACCTGAACCATATTCGTCCACACCGTCCCGCCATCGCCATCCGAAGCCAGTACCTGACCTTCCGTACCATCCGTGCTCGGCTTATCTAGCTTTACGCTGTCAAGTTCTGTGATCGACTCGCGGGCAGTTTCATCCTTAAAGTTATAAACCGTTCCCGACAAAAGTCTGATTTTACTAATATCTGCCATTTTTATCGTCCTCCATGAAACGGAAATTGTCCGAGAATCTGCTGAATCTGACCGTTGTCAATCCCTCGGGTCTGCTGAATGTATCCAAGAATCTGCTGCGGATCATTCATCATACTGTCCGGAACATCCGGAAACTGCTGCTTTACAAACGCCGCCGGATTGGTCAGCGTCCGTAAAATATAATTCGCTTTTTGAAGCGGGTTATTAAACGCCGGTCCGCGACCGGACTGCTGCATCGCTCCCGCAAGCAATTGCTGATATAGCGGATTCACTCGCCGTCACCCCCGGCCGTTTCCGTTTGCGTTATTATTTCGATTTTGATTTTTCTGCGCATTTTCCGCATTCATCCTGGCGATCTCCTGCTTCAGCATGTCAAAATCCTCTTTCGTAACATACTGACTCATGTCCGCGCCCGACTGCTGCGTACCAGACTGCCCACTCATCAGCAGCGGATTCGGCTGCTCCTCAATCGTGTAATGCAGCTTCTGCATCGGATTGGGAATCCCGTTCTGGTTCACGCTTTTCAAATAAATTACTTTATCGGTGCTGTCCCACAACGCAATCGGACTGTTCGCCGGCCATCCGGCAGGAATCTGAAATGCTTTGGCGCCGATCTCACCGTCAACCCACTCCATTGCCTTTACCTGCGGAGCGGCGGCGTAAGAGGCCTGGCCGACATAGTTCCCGCTCATATACTGAGGACTCTGCGGAACGATAGGGGCCGCCTGAGAATAATTCGGCTGCTGATAAAAATTGTAAGGATTGTAATAATTCGGCATAAACGTAACACCTTCCTCAAAAAGTCTATTTCACTCGCCAGAAAAAGCTCGGAATCTCGTCTCCGGAATCCCAGCTGTCGTAGTAATCTCCATCGATAACTGCAACGGCATGACTTCCGGTTCCGACAATGTAAACACCAATCGGATGCATTTGACTGAAGAGCCGGATGGTTACACAGCTGGGGCAGCTTTCCGGCAGAAGAAACGGCTCAAAGCCCTGCTGATAAAGATACTTGCCCCACACTGCGTCTGCACTCGGCATGTTGTATTCCTTCCGACCCAACGCGCATAAATCGTCATACACGTCAAGCCACTTCCGGTTTAAAGCCAAAGAAATAGCCCGGACCACACAGTCCGGGACTTCTTTATGGCCGGGATTCGGATTACTTCTCATCCACATTTCAGATGTTCGCCACCCATGCACATGCGGCCCAGTCCATCAGCTGCTCGCTGACTTCGACCGGGTTTCCTTTTTTATCCAGATACGCGTACGCTTTGTCCGTCGTCGAAAGACAGGGCCCGCCGTTGATAATACATCCGGTTTTCTGGCAGGCCCCGTTCCTGCGAATGTCACACAGCCAGCATTTCTTCTGCGGCCTGGTTACAATGCTGTTTTCTTCGATCCTTTCGGTAACGAAGTCTTCAAGCTCCTGCTCGGTGATCATTCCTCCACATCCTCTGTGGGAGGATCCTGCCAGGGCTCGTCATATCCGAGCGCACGGTCGCTGTCCCCAATGCCGGCCGTTGTCGGGTCAACCAGCACACCGATCAGGCCGAGGAAGGTCAAAACCTGACTGATCACACTCATGATGGTGTTTTCAGTAACTACGGGCACCACGTCAAACAGCTTCAGGATGTTGAACGCAAAGCCAACGATAATGCTGATAAACATCGTCAACCAGGTCTTGTTCTTAAAACGTACTTTCCAATTGATTTTCATTTTGATTTATCCTCCCATCGTGTCACAGCCGTTCCGCAAGATACTTCTGCAGCTCGACCTTCGCGTCTTCAACTTTCTCGTTGTTACCGATATTTCCATAGGTGCTGATCACGAGCATGAATTTACAGATGGCGGCCAGCCCATCCCGGATCTCTTTACTGTTCTGGCGCATGTCGGCGATGAATGACTCATGGTTATCCAGCCGTTTCTTGTCCTGCGCCAGGTTCTTCTCAATCTCCTTGAATCGCGGTTCCAGCTTATCAATGACTTTTTGACTTACTTCTTCCGCAAAGCTTGGCTGTTCCGACTCTTTCTTCTTATGCCGTCTCTCAATAATGGTATGTATGGCATCGTATACCTTATACCCAATCATGAATAAAAGGCATAACGCCAGCATCCCATAAATGGTGGTCCACAGCACTTGTGGCGTAAAGTTCTCAACCGTTGGCAAGTTACCCACCGACCTTTCTACTCAACTTCAGGCATACTTGACAAGTTCAGCCCAGGTCAATTTTCCAACAATGCCGTCGGCTTTAAGTCCATGCGTAGTCTGAAAATGTTTCACTGCTTTCAATGTTTCGTTCCCAAAATCCGCGTCCGCGCCGTATTTCGGCAGGCTCTCTCCGGCCTTCAGCAACAGCTCCTGCATATACTGCACGGTATTTCCTTTGCTGCCCTTGCGTACCGTCTCGTAAACCGTGATCGGTTCTGCCGGTGTCGGATTGGCAGGGGATACCGGCTCGGTCTGCCCAGGAATGAAGTCATACTGAACGCCCTTATAGAGCCCCCAATAAGTCCATTTCTTATTGCTCAGCGGGGTGTGAACCACGCCTGAGATCGTCCCCTTGGCCTCCGTCACGCAGGTCTCCGTGGTAAGCGTGCCGATGTGCGGATGATCGCTTTCCGTGCCAGTAAAGATGGCGGCGCCGATCGGAAGCTTCAGGCCCGGGGTAATCTTCCCCTTGTGGGAAAGATAGCCCTTGCTCCAGATGGAGTTGGATCCGTGCGGAATCCTGATGCCCAGCTTTTTCAGCATTTTGTAGGGGAGTCCGCTGCAGTCCGTCACGGTACGGCCGATCCACTTGCTGCCGTACTTCGACGCCATATCGTAGTTGTGATATTTCACAGGATCGCTGGCATAATTTCGCTCAACCTCTTCCTGCTTTGCCTTTGTCCACTGGGTTCCGGATGTTCCCCAGATGTAGCCCCATTTTTCAGCATATGCCTGCTCAACGAGCTCGACCAGCTCTGCGGCTTTTGCCATCAAGCACCACCTCCTGCAATGGTCCGATTGATGAATAGAGTTCCGTTGCGTATTGTCATGTCTCTTCCGGACTCAATCTTTTCAAGTGTTTCTTTGTGATAATCGGTAAAGTCATTGGACGACAGACCTTTTGCATGGTTGGCAAGAATTTCATCGATTTCCTCAGCCGTCAGCGTACGGGCCACGTTGATTAAATTGGTCCACATGGGCTTCGATAAGCTGTCGACGTAAAGGAGTTGTCCGGGAAGACCGGCGTTACCAGGAGCAAACTGGTTCGCTGTCAGTCGTTCAACCTCTTGCTGTATCCTGGCACTGCTCCATGTGCGATCCGTCCGTAGCGACTCATCGTCAATAAATTTGATAGGATTCACCGGAGACGATGAGCCTTCCGATTGATCGTCGTTCAGAAAAATAGGCTCGTAAGGATCGCTCATGAGATCACCTCATTTTTCTTTCGATTTTGATTATTTCTCGTTTTCCAGCTCTTCATGGTGTTTGACCCACAGCGGCAGCCAGTCCTTGTACGCCATCGGGAACTGATCGAAGGCGAGAGTTCCTATAAACTCATTACGCGTCGCGGTGAGCGTTTCTCTGAGGATGTCATCGCCGGCAGTATCGATGTAACAGCGATGCGTTTTGTAAAACTCCCAGACTTCCTCGTCGAATTCGCTTCGATCGTCGGGCAGGTCCGTTCTGCAAAGCGTAAAGTACGCATCCGTCATGGCGCGCACTGCAAACGGAGCGCTCTCCTCGCCGAATCCTCTTCGCTGCAGCTCATCCAGCATATACAGTTCTTTCCGGAACACGCCAACGGCGTTATGGAACCGGTTCTCATATTTATGAGTAACGCTGTCCACATATGGAACAACCGTATACAGCGGGGAGCTTACTTCAATTTCTCCGATTTTGTATCGGCCATTGCTTCGGGATATAGTTTTCAGCACAAGCGCCATGAAGGCCATATCTTCTCCAACCCACAGATCCTCGCAGAAATGGAAATCGTTTTCGAGAAGGAAATCTCGCCGGAATACCTTTCCGACAAGACGAATCACATCGAATGTGTTGGCGAGAAAGCGCTTATGCTTTTCGATTCCGACTTCCATATAGAACGGAGCCCATAGGATCTGGTAGTCGTAATTGTCAAGTGCAGTAATGTACTCAGAAAGGGAGTGACGGTTGGCAAAGCTGTCGTCACAGTCGCAGAACATGATCCATTCGGCATCGCTGTAATACATTCCGGCGTTCCTGGCCGCGCTGACACCTTTGTGATGAATGTTGATCTCGACAAACTCGAAAGGGAAGGACGGGGACCGCTCCGAGAGCTCAGGCAGGGAGCAGTCCATTCCGTCATTCACGAGAATGACCCTGAAGTCGGAAAAGTCAATCATTCGCTGAAGCTCCAGCATATCGAAGAATGGCTTGACGACCTCGTAGGGCTCGTTGTAATGGGTGACGATGATATCAAGAATCACGGTCGATCAACCACCGAATCTTAAAAACCTCCGAAGTCGGAAGCTTGATAGCGTCCATGTCATCAAGGGTGAAGGGTTCGACATCAATGTCGACTTCGGTTTTGCGAATCTCGATGACCTTGTCAATGAACTCCTTGGTCTTTTCCTCGTTCACGCTTCCGTCAGCATTCTTCACAACCATCCTGGAATCGTTGTTCTGCGGATCCATGGCGGTCGCGCCATAATGATCAACGATCTTTCGAACTTCCTTGTCGAGGAAATTGCTCTTCTTGGTAATCGCGTCAAGCATGTCACAAATTTTCAAGGACAGCCGTCCGTTAAAAATCTGTTCCCCAAGTTTGTCAATAACCCTGATGGATTCGGATGCTTCAAATAAAGTAGTTTTCATGTTTTTATTCCTCCTGATTGTTTCCGAAACGTTGTCAGTTTATAGTAATATGGTACTTTTTTCCTCCGACCGTGAAGTACAGGTATGAGTTTTTCAAATCTGCCGCCTTGCATGTCAAAATACGCGTACTATCATTTGTTTGATAACTTGAACTATGTGCTGCTCCAGTCGGAGCCGGATTGGGTATCCATAGTCTGGCAATGAGTTTGCCTTTATCGTCGGTCAACCTTGCGTTCACGGCGATTTTACCGCTGGTCCATGTGCCTTTTGTCATGTGAATAACTTGTTTGGCAGATTTCAAAGAGGTGCCGCTGCTGTTCAGGGCTGTTGCGGTGATTTCCTTATCATTTGCGTCAGTTGTCGGATTTCCCTGGTCTGTACAGTCAAATGTGATCTTGTCCACGGCAATGGCAGCTCCGCTGACAACTTTTTTCATGATGACTGTGCTATTATCCTTGTATGTGGAATCTGTCGCTCGCACGTAAATTGTTGTCTCATTGGAAGAATTAAAAGATGTGCCGCCTGTGAGTTTTATATACCTGGTTTTTTTCCTCGCGGTGCCATCTGTTTTATCGTTAATTGATATGATTATTCCTTGATTAAGTCCGGCTTTTGAAGCCGAGGTTCCCTCTTTATAACTCCAAGAGCCGAACGTAACGTAGTCGATACCGGCGTTGTATCTTGCTGTAGCATTGACAGTGACAGTATAGCCGGTACTTGTGCCATGTTGAGCGTCTGCAGCTGTTCCGTCCCAGATAACGACACTTGCGGTGTTGCCGCTCCACGACGCTGACGCAGCAGTAAGCTGCACACTCTTCGTGTCGGCAGTGCCGGCACTTTTAGTAA
>Ga0310691_10000606_pt1 | contig 64397 bp, 48 predicted proteins | sample 176DNAGHGlowgp2_FD_203887 | JGI IMG/M metagenome (GOLD analysis project Ga0310691, IMG submission 203887) | Sheep rumen microbial communities from Palmerston North, Manawatu-Wanganui, New Zealand - 1766 DNA GHGlow gp2 (v2) (version 2) | ecosystem: Host-associated > Mammals > Digestive system >...
AATCCCATTATAAGCAAAATGAAAGAAAATGCGTGATTTTTCCTTTTCTTCTATAAAATGGGATTCTTAAGGGATAGTATCCCTTAAGCGGGGGTATGGGGGCTCGATGTTTGCGCAGCAAACTCGACACAGCGAAGCGAGGAGCGCCCCCATTTTGAATCCGTCGGAGACACTTTATCGACAGTCTGGGGCTGCATGACCGCTCCGGTCACACAGCCTTCTGTTATGATTCTGTTATTCCGCATACGGATCGTTGCCGTTTTCCTCGCAGACCGCATAGAGATTCGTCTCCCACGCGGGGATATACGGCAGATGCCGGATGAACAGGCGGTAGCGCGGGTTAATGCGCTTGACGAGCAGCGGAAGCTCGAAGATATCCTCATTCCGGTGATAGAGAGAGATCATCAGCTTCGGTGCATAGCGCGCGATCGAGCGGCTTGCGCCCCAGAGCGCCTCACGCTCTGCGCCCTCGACGTCCATTTTCAGGAGCGTCAGCGGATTGCCCGCGAGCAGGTTATCGACCGCCCGCGCCGGTGTCATGATGCCGTCTGCTGCGACAGCGGACTGCCTTCCTGCCTTTGCCGCAAAAGGCAGCTCGGTATCAACGCACCATGCGGTACACTGATAGCACTGCACGGAGGGGGTATCCCCGACGAATTTCACGAGCTTTTTATAATTCTTCTTATCCGGCTCCACCGCGATGATTCTGTGATATTTTCCGCGCGTATTTTCGAGCATTTCGCGAATCGAATCGCCGTTGTATGCGCCGAGATCGACATAGATTTCGTGATTGGTCGGTTTGAGCACATGGTTCCAGATTTCATCCTTGGAATCCACCTGATCCATCAGATAAGCCGGGTTTCCGCTGATCTTGAAATTGATGATATTGGCATAGATCTGGCGGGAGCGTTCGTCGGCAAGCGCGTGATACACCGCACTGATCTCCTCCTCATGCTCCTCGCAGTATTCGGGCGTAAACAGTCCGCCGCCGACCACCGGCACATCCGGCACATAGAGCTGATAGCGCTCGCCGAGTGCGCGGATCCGGTCGATCATCTGCGGCGAGCAGACCGCAAATGCCAGTACAATCACGAAGTCATCGAGCTCCGCCTCCAGCTCCGAGAGCTTCCGGACCGGATATCCAGCGAAATCATGCCCGCGCACGAACTCGTCGCTTGCGAAGATGCCCGCTGCCTTAATGCCGTAGCTCCGCATGGCAGAGAGAATGCGCACTGCGCCGTCGCCCATGCCGTAGAGGTAGATCGGGCGGGTCTCCGCCTTCAGGCGTTCCCAGACAGATTCCTTTTCCGTTACAAACTGAAGCATTTTAGCCAGGTCTCCTTTTCAGAAGTGTCCGTCATGATGATCCGGATAATCATCGCACGCATCGGAAATATCGTGATCGTGATGCATCGGCGGGTGTCCGCCCCTGCCGCCCATTGCGGCATAGAGGTCACGGCCTCTGGTGTTGTAGCGGTCGCGTTCCTTGTCGATCTGCTTATCGAGCAGCTTCAGCACCTCACGCGGCTTTTTGACGCAGCGGATCTCCTTCTGCGGCGTGTCGGTATCCCGGACATAGATCACGATTGTGCCGCAGCCGACGAGCCTCTGCCAGAAGGGCAGCAGCAGCTTTTTATCGGTGACCTTGTAAAGATCAAGCTCATCTTCTGCAAGGCTCAGAAGACCGGAGCGGGTGACAAACTTGGTCTCTGTCAGAAAATATGTGGTAAAGCTCCACGGCAAGCCGAAAATCGTTCGTTTCCGATCCCTCCAGATATAGTCAAACGCATTCTTTTTACTCATGTCAAACGCTCCTTTCGCGGGGGGATTCCCCTTTTTTGTATTACAGGCTGATGACGGTTGTGCCGCCTGCTTCTGCCTGCACTTTACGGTTGGTGCCGGCAATGCAGATTGTAAATTTCCGGTCGCCTGCCGGATAGGTGACGGTGATGCGGTTGCCCTCGCGTTTTGCGGTCAGGGTCAGATCTCTGCCGCCCTCTGCCTTATAGATATCGCAGGAGGCTGTTTTGCCGTCCTCCAGCCCGCAGATGAGAACTGTCGCATTTGCGAGATAATCATAGCATACATCGGTCTTGAAATCGCCCAAAACGATAACGGAACCGGGCTTGACATAGACCGGCATTTCAAGGTAACTGCACTTGCGGCGGAGCCACCTGCCGCCCTTTGTCAGCGGGGCATCGGTTTTGCCGAGCAGATCAAACCACTCGCCCTCCGGCAGATAGAATTCCGCCTCGCCGCTCTCATCAAAGACCGGTGCGCAGAGCAGGCTGTCGCCGAGCATATACTGCCGGTCGAGCGTCAGGCAGGCGGGGTCATCCGCATAATCAATGACCATTGCGCGCATCATCGGGATACCGGTCTCATGCGTACGGTTCGCCTGTGTCCAGAGATACGGCATCAGCCTGCCCTTGAGGTTGGTAAAATAACGCAGAACCGCGCAGGCATTTTCCGGATTCTGCGGGTCATCCTCCTCATATGCCCACGGCACGCGGTAAGAGGTTGAGCCGTGCAGGCGGGAGTGTGTGCTCATCAGGCCGAACGCGACCCAGCGCTTGTAAACGTCTGCGGACGCGGTCTGCTCAAAGCCGCCGATATCGTGGCTGAAGAAGCCGAAGCCGGAGGCGCAGAGCGACAGTCCGCCGCGCAGGGTCTCTGCCATTGCGGAATATTCCGCCGCGCAGTCGCCGCCCCAGTGAACCGGGAATTTCTGCCCGCCGGCAGTTGCGCTTCTCGCAAAGAGCACTGCCTTGTCCTTGCCGACGCATTCTTCAAGCGCCTCAAAGACGGTTTTATTGTAAAGGTAGGTGTAATAATTGTGCATTGCCGCGGGATCGGAGCCGTCAAAGTAGACGATATCCTTTGTCGGGATGCGCTCGCCGAAATCGGTCTTGATCGCATCGACGCCCTCGGCGCAGAGCTTGCGGATGCCGTCAGCAAACCATCTGCACGCATCGGGATTGGTGAAATCCACCAGTGCCATGCCCGGCTGCCACATATCGGTCTGGAAGACGCCGCCGTCCTTTGTATGAATGAAGTAGCCCTTTTCGAGTCCCTCGTCAAAGAGCGCGGACTGCTGTGCGATATACGGGTTAATCCATACGCAGATGCCGACATTGTACTCTTTTTTCAGCCGTGCAAGCATCCCCTTCGGATCGGGGAACATCTCGGTATCCCATTCAAAGCTCGTCCATGTAAACGCCTTCATCCAGAAGCAGTCAAAATGGAACATCTGAAGCGGAATCTTCCGCTCTGCCATGCCGCTCAGAAAGCCCTTGACGGTCTCCTCGTCATAGTTCGTCGTAAACGAGGTTGAGAGCCACAGACCGAGCGACTTTGCAGGCGTCAGCGCCGGTCTGCCGGTCAGTCCGGTATAATTGGACAGCACCGCCGCGCAGTTTGCGCCGCCGATGATGAAATATTCGAGCGATTCGCCCGGAACGGTCATGCTGACCTTTGAGACGGTATCGGATGCGACCTCATAGCTGACCGCGCCGGTCTGATTGGCAAAGACGCCGTAGCCGCGGGAGCTGAGATAAAACGGCACACACTTATAGCTCTGGTCGGAGCAGGTGCCGCCGTCGGCGTTCCAGATCTGCACCGCCTGTCCGTTCTTGACAAACGGGGTGAATTTTTCGCCGAAGCCGTAGATATATTCGCCGACAGAGAGCGTGAGCTGCTCGCGGACATAAGCCTTCTGTGCCGGCGCCGGTACGCTCCAGAAGGTGTCATCCATTGATTCGCGGGCATAGGCATCCGCCAGAAACGCATTCTCCTGAACATAGGAGGTTGCGCGCCAGCCGCCGCCGGTGAGGTGTCTGCCGTCATAGGTAAACTGCACGCCCCAGTCCATGCCCTTTTTCACGGTCACGGCGGTTTTGCCGGAGGTCAGCGTTACCGCATTTTCCGTCTCCGTGATCTGCGGGACAAATGCCGGATCTTCGTTCAGTTCAAATTTCGGTTCGCGGTTTGCAGCGCCCTTATGATGGACGATCTGCACCTTGATGGTATCCTCTTTGGTTGAGGAGTAGACGATATCGAGCGTTACACCGCCGAGCGTCATGCCGCGGTGGTAGATCTGCTGCGATGTTGCAAGCACATGGATCGCATTGTTCCGGATCTGAATGTCATAGGGCTGTGCTGCATATGCCACATCATATCCGCGCCGGTTCAGCCAAAAGCCGTCTGCAAATTTCATCGGTAACCTCCTGGCAGGCAGTCATGCTGTCTGCATTTCTATATCTTTGTTATCGTCTGGCGATACTCTTATATCATAACACAAAATCGCCGGAAAGTCAAGATTCTTTCGCTCTGCCGGAGTTTTCACACAGTTTTCGCCGGAATGGGATTGCAAAATCAAACGAAATGCTGTATAATAAAATAGAATATGTATGCGCGAAAGGAGATGCATCAGGAAATGGGGATGCTGAAAGTATTGCAGCAGTTATTCCGTGCGTTTACGGATGAGCCGGTGCCGGCAAAGAAGCGCACCGGAACCTCCTCGCGGAAAAAGACCTCCTCCGGCAGAAAGCAGTCTGCCGCAAAGCGCAGAACCGGTACGGCATCCGGCAGGCGAAGAACCGGAACCGTCTCGTCCTCCGCGGATGTTTATACGGATCAGACGATCTTCGGCGGGGGCGCAGGGTCGCTGTTTTATGCAGTTCCCGGGCAGCTTCGTCAGATGCGCACGCTCTCGGGCTACAACAACCTCGACGGCACCCGCTCAATGGAGAGCCTGTTCTATCAGCAGGGCAAATTCATGGAGCAATACACGGACGATTTCCCGGACAATGTGCTCTGCGGACGCGCAACGCCGATGTATTACAACATGAAGGATAACGAGCTGCGCTGCTATTTTACATGGCGGACGCGCTACCGCATGGGGGCGCTGCCGGCGGCACAGAATGCATTTTTGCTGCTTTACAGCTTCGAGCTGCTGAATCTGATCGGTGTGCAGACACCGGAGCAGGGCTATGATGCGCTCGGGCGGCTGCTTTCCGATTACGGCGAACAGTTCCCGTCGTTCCGGAAATCGCTGCTGCGCTGGATGCCGGATTTTGCGGCGTATTATCAGGTTCCGTACCGCTGCGACGACGAAAAGGAAGCTGCTGCAATCACGATTCTGCGGCACAGCTCGCACACGTCGCAGGAGCTCCTGACGGCACTCGATACGCTTTCCAAATACCGCATCCGCAATTCCAAGCTCTATCTCGCAAAGCCCGATGCGGTCGCGGAGATGCTGAAGGCGGTGTATCAGGCGCTGCTGATGCACTATGCCGAAAAGAAAAAGCAGTCGTATTCTTCCTTTTTGCTCGGCGAGCAGAAGCGCGAGGAGCATATCATATTTGAGGGGGCGGTGTTTTATCACCGGACGCTTCAGATGACGCGGGATATCCGCCTCTCGCCGCTCTGTGTCTATCACTGTTATAACGGCAAATGGGCAAAGGAAACCTTCTGCTCTGCGCCGCACGGCGACCGCATCGGCGCAATGCTCAAAACCTTTGATGCGGAGCTGCGCGGGATGCTGAACTTTAAGGGGAAGCTGAAACCCGGCGAGCTGCCGGAGGGTGATGCGGATGTCATCCGAAAGGCGCTCGAAGATTATTTCGAGGAGCAGAAGCGGAAAAATGCGCCGGTGATTACACTCGATGCATCCGAGCTTGCGGCAATCCGTGCGGCGGCTGCCCACACAACGGACATGCTGACACTGCCCGAGGACGAAGAACCTGTACTGTCACAGCAGACTGCCGCGCCCGAAGCAGCGCAGGAGGATGAGCAGGATGCGGATACCGAAGGTGACGAGGAGCTGCCCGATCTGCCCCTCAGCGCTCCGGCAATGGCGCTGCTGATCTGCCTTGTCACGGGAGAATCCTATCAGCCGCTTGTCGATGCCGGGCAGATGCTCTCGGTGCTGGCAGATGAAATCAACGAAAACCTGTATGACGCAATCGGGGACACGGTGATCGAAATGGAGGATGATGAGACACCTGTGCTCGTGGAGGACTATCTGGACGATCTGAAAGGAATGCTCGAAGGATGAACAATACCAAAATACCGAAGCGCATGGCGGGCGCGGTCATTCATGCGCTGCAAGGCGGCGTTGTGCCGCGCATCGGACTGCAATATATCGCAGTCGGCAGAGAAAAGGAGATCGAAGCGCTGCTGCATGACATCGGCGTCATTGCAGACGGCGGCGCCTCCTTCCGGTTTATCAGCGGAAAATACGGCAGCGGCAAGAGCTTTCTGCTGCAAACAATCCGCAATTATGCAATGGACAGAGGCTTTGCGGTCTGCGATGCAGACCTTTCGCCGGAGCGCAGATTGCAGGGCGCAAACGGACAGGGGCTTGCGACCTATAAGGAGCTGATGCAGAATCTTTCGACGAAAACCAAGCCTGACGGCGGCGCGCTGACGCTGATCCTCGACCGCTGGATCAACGGCATCCGGACGAGCGTTGCGGCGGAGAGCGGGCTGGAGCTCAATGACCCGGAATTCCATAAGCGCGTCGAGAAGCAGATTTATCAGGTTGTCGATACGCTGAGCGCACTCGTTCACGGCTTTGACTTTGCGACGCTCCTGCGGCTTTATTACCGCAGCTTCGTCGGGGACGATGCAGAGACGAAAGCAAAGGTCGTCAAATGGTTCCGCGGCGAATATCAGAATAAAACCGAGGCGAAAGCCGATCTCGGCGTCAGCATCTGCATCCGCGACGACGACTGGTACGAATATATCAAGCTCTTTGCAATGTTCCTGAAACAGGCGGGCTATCAGGGGCTGATCGTGCTGGTCGATGAGCTCGTCAACCTCTACAAAATCCCGCAGAGCATCTCGCGGGACAAGAACTATGAGAAAATCCTGACAATGTTCAATGACACGATGCAGGGCAAGGCGCAGTACCTCGGGATTGTGATGTGCGGGACGCCGCAGTGCATGGAGGATCCGCGGCGCGGGATTTACAGCTATGAGGCGCTGCGCTCGCGGCTCTCGGACGGCAAATACTGCGGCGACGAGAACAATCTGCACGCCCCGATCATCCGGCTCAATCCGCTGGGCTATGCCGAGATGCGCATTCTGGTCGAAAAGCTGGCGGAGATTCATGCCGTGCTTTATGATTATACGCAGATTGTCACCGCTGAGGACATGGATGCGTTTATCAGGATTGAATACGGCAGAATCGGCGCGGACAGCAACCTGACCCCGCGTGAGGTCATCCGCGATTTTATTGAGGTGCTGGATATCATGCAGCAGTCGCCCGGCAAGACCGTTGCGGAGCTGCTTGGCTCAGACAGCTTTGCCTATGCACAGACCGCGCTTGAGGAGCAGGAGCCTGTGGAAGACGAATATGCTGAATTTACGGTGTAAACCGTACAATAAACAAAGGAGAATCAGATACTATGGAAAAGAAACTCATGAAGCTCGGTGCAGTCTGCTCGGCGGCATTTCTTCTGCTGACCGGCTGCGGCAAGAAAACTGAAAACGAGACGGTTCAGTCCGCAAACCCGGCTGCTTATACGGAAGAGCAGATCTCCGGCGAAATCGGCAAGAATGCGTTTGTCATTACGCTTTATCCGGATGAGGCGCCGATTACCTGCAAAAACTTTGAAAAGCTCGTCAGCTCCGGATTTTACAACGGGCTGACCTTCCACCGCATCGTGGACGGCTTTATGGCACAGGGCGGCGATCCGGAGGGGACCGGCTCCGGCGGCAGCAGCGAGACGATCAAGGGCGAATTCTCGTCGAACGGCGTCGAGAACGGCTTAAAGCACAAAAAAGGCACAATCTCAATGGCGCGCAGCAATGACCCGGACAGCGCTTCCAGCCAGTTCTTCATCTGCTACGGCGCACAGTCCTTCCTCGACGGCAATTATGCCGCATTCGGCGAGGTTACGGAGGGCATGGAGGTTGTCGAGAGCTTCCAGACCGTCGAGCGGAAAATGAACGGCATGGGCGAAATCGCAATTCCGATCAAGCCGGTCGTCATTGAAAAAGCAGGCATGATAGAAAAGGACGAAAAGGGCAATCCCAGAGTCATGATGGTCATGAAGGATTTTCCGCTGGAAACCGCAGCGGTGTCCGATGAATCCTCTGAGGAGGACGCGGGGCCGACTGAGCCTGTGATCGGCGAAAACACCTTTATTATCACGCTGTATCCTGAAACCGCGCCGATTACCTGCGAGAACTTCAAAAAGCTCGTGCAGACCGGCTTCTATGACGGGCTGACCTTCCACCGTATTGTCGATGGCTTCATGGCACAGGGCGGCGACCCCAACGGCACCGGCTCAGGCGGCAGCAGCCAGACGATCAAGGGTGAATTCTCGTCGAACGGCGTCGAGAACAATCTGAAGCATCAGAAGGGCGTTGTTTCGATGGCGCGTGCCAATGACCCGGACAGCGCTTCCAGCCAGTTCTTTATCTGCTACGGCGACGAGACCTTCCTCGACGGCAATTACGCCGCATTCGGCAAAGTAACCGAGGGCATGGAGGTTGTTGACAGCTTCCAGAAGATTGAGCGCACCGTGAACAGCATGGGCGAGGTTGCGGTTCCGGTCAAGCCGGTTGTCATGGAAAAGGTCACGCTGATTGACGATGACGAGGACGGAAACCCCAGAGTGCAGATTACGATGAAGGGCTTTCCGCGTTCGTAATACAGCAGCAGAAACAGGGAGAGGGGAGGCAGTGCATTGAACGCATTTGAACGCTATGCGCCGTTTATTCAGGAATATATTTACCGGAGCGGCTGGGAAAAGCTCAGAGCAGTGCAGGTCGCTGCGGCGGATGCGGTCTTCAATACGGAGGACAATGTGCTGATCTCCGCCTCGACCGCCTCCGGCAAAACCGAGGCGGCGTTTTTTCCCGCACTGACGCTGCTGGAGGAGCAGCCGTGCAGCTCGGTCGGGATTATCTATATCGCGCCGCTGAAAGCGCTGATTAACGACCAGTTTGCGCGCCTGACGGAGCTTTGTGCCGGAACGGATATCAAGGTCTGGCGCTGGCACGGCGATGTCGGTTCATCGCAGAAAGCAAAGCTGCTCAAAAATCCCTCCGGCATTTTGCAGATTACACCGGAATCGCTCGAAGCACTGATGCTGCATAAGCACGCTGCAATTCCGGCGCTGTTTCATGATCTGCGCTTTGTCATCATTGATGAGGTGCATTCGCTTCTGCGCGGAGACCGCGGCGGGCAGACGCTCTGCCTGATTGAGCGGCTCTCTGATCTCTCCGGTGCAAAACCGCGCAGAATCGGGCTTTCTGCGACAATCGGCGATATTGAGCAGACCGCCCGCTACCTCGGCACCGGCTCCGGCAGAAACACGCTGATTCCGCAGATTGCGCCGCAGAAAAGCACATGGCGGCTCTCAATGGAGCATTTTTATGCAATGGACACGCAGGCGGCAGAGGGCAAGGAAATCGACGCCCCGGAGCCGCTCGAACGCGAAACCGACCCGGCGCCGCATCACGCAGACCCCGCATACGGCTACATTTTCTCGCATACAAAGGGAAAGAAATGTCTGGTGTTTGTGAATTCCAGAGAGGAATGCGAGGCGGTGACGACCTCGCTGCGGCAATACTGCGAATGGAACCGCGAGCCTGACCGTTTCCTGATCCATCACGGCAACCTTTCGGCATCCTTCCGCGAAACGGCGGAGGCTGTCATGAAGGACGAGGAGCAGGTGATGACGACTGTCACAACCGCGACCTTAGAGCTCGGCATCGACATCGGCAAGTTGGAGCGTGCGTTTCAGCTTGATGCGCCGTTTACGGTGTCCTCCTTTTTGCAGCGCATGGGGCGCACCGGCAGGCGCGGGCTGCCGCCGGAGATGTGGTTTGTGATGCGCGAGGAGGAGCCCGAGGCACGCGCCATGCTGCCCTCGACGGTTCCCTGGAAGCTGCTGCAAGGCATCGCGCTGATTCAGCTTTATGCGGAGGAGCACTGGGTGGAGCCTCCCAAGCTCGACCGGATGCCCTTCAGCCTGCTCTATCATCAGACCATGAGCACGCTTGCCGCCTGCGGGGAAATGACCCCCGCACAGCTTGCGGGCAGAGTGCTGAAATTGCAGCCCTTTCACCGCATTTCACAGGACGATTACCGCATCCTGCTGCGGCACCTGATCGCGACCGAGCACATTCAGAAAACGGAGCGGGGCGGTCTGATCGCGGGGCTGGCAGGGGAGCGCGTCATCAACAATTATAAGTTCTATGCGGTTTTTCAGGACAGCGAGGAATTCACTGTCCGCTCTGAATCGCAGGAAATCGGCACGATTGTCCAGCCGCCGCCTCCGGGCGAAAAAATCGCAATCGCCGGGCATGTCTGGACGGTTGATGAGGTCGATTTTGAGCGGCATATTGTTTATGCGACGATGGTCAAAGGCAAGGTTCCGGCTTATTTCGGCGACTGCCCGGGCGATATCAATACGCGCATTCTCGAACGAATGCGGCAGGTTTTGCAGGAGACAAAATCGTATCCGTATCTGATGAAAAACGCGGTTGCGCGGCTGGAGCTTGCGCGGCATACCGCAGAAAATTCCGGCGTCACGACAGAGCCGCTGATCTGCCTCGGCGGAGAGATGTGGGCGCTGTTTCCGTGGCTCGGCAGCTATGCATTTCTGGCACTGGAGCGCTTTTTGAAGGTGAAATGCACGCAGAAGCTGCGCCTTTCGGGGCTGACGCCCTCCCGTCCGTATTTCATGGTATTCAAGATGAAGGTCGGCAAGCGGGAGTTTTTTGAGATTCTGCGGGAGGAAGCGGAGCAGGACTTTGATCCGATGGATCTGGTTTATCCGGATGAGATTCCGCTTTTTGAGAAATACGATGAGTATGTGCCGGCGGAGCTGGTGCGCAAGGGCTTTGCAAACGGCATCCTTGCTGTGGACGAGATGAAAGACAGGGTTCTGACCTGGGCGGGCAGTGCCCGGCGGGCAGTGCCCGCTTCCAATACAGCAAAGCGCCGTCTTGGCGCGCTGTTCTAATCCGGTTCCTCTCTCGCCTATCGGTTTCTGGAACCGAAGGGCGAACGAATCAGAATTTGCTCATTCTTCTTCCTCACTGCGCGAAAAAGGAGGAAGAAGAATGAGCTCCTGCCGGCGTTATAGCTAAGCAACGGTCGGCAGTGCCGACAGCCGTTACAGCGAAGCGCCGGCGGGCAGTGCCTGCTTCCAATACAGCAAAGCAACGTCTAGGCGCGCTTTCCTCACCCGGTTCCTCTCTCGCCTATTGGCTTTTCTGAATCAAAAGATAGACGAATTAGAGAGGGGTAAGATAAGGAAGGAGAGTCTGAGAGGGAACCTTAAGAGAGGGGAGAGAATAAGCGAAACGAAGTTGAGCGCTCTCGCCCCTCTCTTGTGGTGCCCTCTCAGGATTGCGCCCCTGCGCCCAACAAAAGACTTGGCAGGACAAAAAGATGCAGAATTCAGCACAATAATACAAAGCACAACACCGAGAACCCAATAGGCGAGAGAGGAACCGGATTAGAACAGCGCGCCAAGACGTTGCTTTGCTGTATTGGAAGCGGGCACTGCCCGCCGGTGCTTTGCTATAACGCCGGCGGGGGCTCCTTCTTCTTCCTCACTGCGCGAAAAAGGAGGAAGAAGAATGAGCAAATTCTGATCGGTTCCAGAAACCGATAGGCGAGATAGAAACCGGGATAGGACAGTTCGCATAGACGTCGCGAAGCCGAATCGGCAGCGGGCACTGCCCGCCGGGCACTGCCTGCCGGGCTCTGCGCAGGCTGCACGCGAAAGCGTGCCATAATATTCGGCTGAGAGAAACGGTACGGCTTCGCTTATTATGGTGCGAAGCGAATTGGATGCGGGCACTGCCCGCCGGGCACTGCCCGCAGGCGCTTGCTATTTTGGGGAATATGATGTATAATATTGATGCCCCAACTAACTCTTGAACTTATCTGCTTGTCTAAATGCCGATCAGCGGCGTCAGAAAACCTTGCCTTGCGTCAGCAAGGCGGCGGCTTTCTTCCTTGCATACCGACATTTATCCTGCGCATCTAATATTCAAGAGTTAATTGGAACATCAATAGAAGCCGACCATATCCGACAATCAATGAGAGGAACAAAATATGCAGATCGAAGACCAGCTCCGGAAAGCGGAGCAGCGATATGATGAAATTACCGAGCACCTGCAAACCGGTACGCTCGAACCGCAGCGCCTCGCCGCGCTGATGAAGGAATACAAACAACTGACGCCCGTCGTTGCGGCATACCGCAGCTACCTTACCTGCAAGGAGCAGATTTGCAATGCCGATGAGCTCCTGCATGACCCCGAGGCAGACGCCGATTTCCGCGATATGGCGCAGCGCGAGCGAAACACCGCCGCAGAGAAAATGCAGCAGCTCGAACAGGAAATCAAGACCCTGCTTACACCTGAAAATGCCGCAGATACGCGAAATGTCATCGTCGAAATCCGGAGCGGCGCCGGCGGCGAGGAGGCAGCGCTCTTTGCCAATTCGCTTTACCGGATGTACTCCATGTTTGCCGAGCGGCAGGGCTGGAAGCAGACGGTCATGAACCTCAGCGAGACGGAGCTCGGCGGCGTGAAGGAGGTCATTTTTTCCCTGAGCGGCGACCGCGTTTATGCAAAAATGAAATTTGAGAGCGGTGTTCACCGCGTGCAGCGCGTACCGGAGACCGAATCACAGGGCAGAGTGCATACCTCGACGGTGACGGTCGCGGTTTTGCAGGAGGTTGAGGATGTTGAACTGGAGCTTAATCCCAATGACCTGCGCATTGACGTATTCCGGTCGAGCGGTGCGGGCGGGCAGCATATCAACAAAACCTCATCCGCAATCCGCGTGACGCATATCCCGACCGGCACTGTTGTCGAATGTCAGGATGAGCGAAGCCAGTACAAAAACAAAGACCGGGCGCTGTCCGTTCTGCGGGCGCGGCTCTATGCGAGAGCGCAGGCAGAGCAGGATGCGCAGGTTGCAGCGGCACGCCGGACGCAGGTCGGCTCGGGCGACCGCTCCGAGAAGATTCGTACCTACAATTTTCCGCAGAGCCGCCTGACCGATCACCGCATCGGCTTTTCGCTTTACCGTCTTGAGGATGTCATGAACGGCGACCTTGAGCCGGTGATTACAGCATTGCAGACCGCAGAGCAGGCAGAAAAGCTCGGCGGAGAAAAGGAGACGGAGTCATGACAACAAAGCTGCTGCAAAATACGGCAGAGGATATTGCATATGCGGGCGCGCTGATTCGCAGGGGAGAACCCGTCGGGATGCCGACCGAAACCGTATACGGACTTGGCTGCGATGCGGGCAATGCGGAGGCTGTCCGCAAGGTGTTTGCGGCAAAGGGACGCCCCTCTGACAATCCGCTGATTGTTCACATTGCCGACCGGAAAGACTGGGCGCCGTTGGTGCGGGAGATTCCGCCGCTAGCAGAAAGACTGGCAGACCGGTTCTGGCCGGGGCCGCTGACCATTATTCTGCCGCGGACTGACCGCATTCCGTCTGTGACCGCCGGCGGACTCGATACCGTCGGGGTGCGGTTTCCTGCACATCCGGTTGCACAGGCGATAATCCGTGCTGCCGGCGTACCGGTTGCGGCGCCCTCGGGGAACCGCTCCGGAAGCCCCAGCCCGACGACATCCGCACATATGCTCGCGGATATGAACGGGCGGATTCCGGCGATCGTTGAGGGCGGAAGCTGCCTCTGCGGGGTGGAATCGACGGTGATTCAGATTGAGGGGACGGATACGGTGCGGGTTCTGCGTCCGGGATTTGTCACGCCGGAGCAGCTCTCTGCCGTTGCCGCAAATGTGATTGTTGATGATGCCGTTCTCGCGCAGATTTCGCCTGATACGGTTGTGCGCTCGCCGGGCATGAAATATAAGCACTATGCACCGAATGCTGCCGTGACGCTGGTGCAGGGCGATCAGGCTGCGTTTCTTCGGTTTATGGATGCGCACCGCGGCAACGGGGTTTATGCGCTTTGCTTTGATGCGGATGTGCCGGAATGTGAAGCGGCGGGCATTGCCTGCAAGCCTTACGGCGACACCGACGAAGCGCGGGCAGCAGCATTTTTTGCGCGCCTGCGCGAGCTGGATGCTGCCGGTGCGGTGCATATTTATGTGCGTGCCCCGCGGACGGACGGTGTCGGGCTTGCGGTGTATAACCGCCTGATTCGTGCGGCGGGATATGATATTGCCGATGCCTCAGCGCAGGCGGCAGTGCCGCCCTCCGTTTTTGCACCCCGGTAATTTCCCGATAAACTTTTTCACTCGCTCCCATTGAATTTTTCCGAGTAATATGCTATAAGGCGGCAGTGCCGCCCGCCGATTTTGCTCCCCGGCAGTTTCACAGAAACATTTTTCGTCCTGCGCCCATTGCGTTTTCCGGTATAATATGGTATAATAATGCTGTACGACATTGAAACAGAGCAGACTGTGAAAGGAAATGAAGAATATGGCAGTCAAAAAGAAAGCACTTGCATTTGACAATGCACAGTACATCAAAACCCAGTCCGCACATATCCGCGAGCGGATTCAGCAGTTCGGCGGCAGACTGTACCTTGAATTCGGCGGCAAGCTCTACGATGATTACCACGCATCGCGGGTTCTGCCGGGATTTCAGCCCGATTCCAAGCTGAGAATGCTGCTCCAGCTCAAAAAGGAGGTCGAGATCGTCATTGCAATCAATGCCTCGGATATTGAGCAGAACCGCACCCGCGGCGACCTCGGCATCACCTACGATTCCGATGTACTGCGCCTGATTGACGTGTTCCGGAAGAAGGGGCTGTATGTCGGCAGCGTTGTCATGACCCGCTTTACCGGCGAGCCTGCCGCGGAGAAATTCCAGAAGCGCCTTGAAGCGCTTGGCATCCGCGTCTACCGGCACTATCCGATCGAGGGCTACCCCTCCAATCTGCCGCTGATTCTCTCGGAGAACGGCTTTGGCAAGAATGAATACATCGAGGTCAGCCGGCAACTTGTCGTCGTGACTGCACCGGGACCGGGTTCCGGAAAAATGGCTGTCTGCCTTTCGCAGATCTATCAGGAGCATCAGCGCGGCATCGAATCCGGCTATGCGAAATTCGAGACCTTCCCGATCTGGAATGTTCCGCTCAAGCATCCGGTCAATGTTGCGTATGAAGCCGCAACTGCCGATCTCAACGATATTAACATGATCGACCCCTTCCACCTTGATGCATACGGCAAAACCGCGGTCAATTACAACCGCGATGTCGAAGTGTTCCCTGTGCTGCGCGCCATGTTCGAGCAGATTTACGGCACTTCGCCGTACCAGTCCCCGACCGATATGGGCGTCAATATGGCGGGCTTTTGCATTGTCAATGACGAGGCTGCAAAGGCTGCCTCACGCCAGGAGATTATCCGGCGCTATTTCAATGAGCGCTGCAATCTGCGTCAGGGTAAATCCGATGCGGAGACGGTCTTCAAGCTCGAACTGCTGATGCAGCAGATGCATCTGAATGAGGATGAGCGTCCGGTTATTGCAAAAGCACGGGAAATTGCAGAGCGTACCGGCGCGCCGGCAGCGGCTTTGCAGCTTCCGAACGGCAAGATTGTGACCGGAAAAACATCCGATCTCATGGGTCCGTGCTCGACCATGCTGCTGAATGCACTGAAGGCGCTCGGCAGAATCAATGATGATATTCTGCTGCTCAGCCCGACAGTCATTGAGCCGATTCAGCATCTGAAGGTCGATCATCTGGGCAATGAAAATCCGCGTCTGCATACCGATGAAACGCTGGTTGCACTGTCGATTTCGGCGGCGACAAACCCGACTGCCGAACGTGCCATGACCCAGCTCTCAAAGCTGCGCGGCTGCGAAATGCACTCGACGGTCATTCTCTCGCAGGTCGATGAACGCACGCTGAAACGGCTCGGCGTCAACCTGACCTGCGATGCACAGTTCCAGAGCAACCGGCTCTATCAGAAATGAGCGAAAATACAAAAAATCATCGCATCTGCGCAATTTTTGCAGGCGGGCCTGAGCAGGGGCTGCCCTGTATGCCGGTTCCGGAGGATGCCTATGTACTCTGCGCGGACAGCGGGCTTCGGCTTTGCCAACGTATGGGGCGCAAGCCGGATCTGGTGCTCGGGGATTTTGATTCCCTCGGTGCGGTGCCGGAGCAGCTTCCGCATATCGTATCGCCGGCGGAAAAGGATGACACGGACACGATGCTCTGTGTCCGGACGGCACTGGAAAAGGGCTGCCGCGATATCCGAATCTTCGGTGCATTCGGCGGGCGGCTCGATCATACGCTCGCCAATTTGCAGACGCTTGAATTTCTGCGAAAAAACGGCGCTTCCGGTATGCTGATCGGGGCGGGCGATTGGGCGTGTATGCTGCAAGGCGGCGAAACAGGACGCTTTCCGCGGCGCAGCGGCGAGACGCTTTCCGTTTTTGCATGGAGCGAGCACTGCGGCGGGGTCTGTATCCGCGGCGCGAAATATCCGCTTGAGCAGGCAGAGCTGCACCGCAGCATTCCGCTCGGCGTCAGCAATGAAATCACGGCGCAATACGCGGAAATTTGCTGTGAAACGGGCATTTTGCTCGTCATCGGCAGCAGGCAGGCGCTCTCCTGCCGGAATTCCGTCTGACTGGGAGGAAAATGGAAATGGGAAAAACAGCCTTTCTGGTGATTGAGCTGCAAAATGACTATCTCTGGGAAAAGCGCAAGCCGAAGTTCCCGTATGACACGGAAAAGCTGATCGGCGCTGTCAATGCGGCAATTGCCGATGCGCAGGGCGCAGGTGCCGATGTGTTCTATCTCGCGCAGATTTTCCCGGACACGCCGACGAATCATCTGGTTTTCGGCTTCTGCATTGAGCAGACCGAGGGTGCAAAGCTCTATGCCGGGCTTGATGTCGTCTCGGACAATTATTTTGAGAAGAACACCGCCGACCCGTATCTGAATCCTGCGTTTGCGGAGAAAATGGAGAAGGGCGGCTATGACACGGTGCTGCTCTGCGGCATCGACGAATACGGCAGCATTTCGGGCGCGGCAAAAGCGGCTGCGCAGCACGGGATGCAGGTGACAATCCTGAAAAGCTGCACAGCTACGCGCTTTCCGGTGAATAAGCTGATTCCGGTGCGCAATGAGCTGAAGCGGCTCGGCGTGCAGTATCAGTAACAAAACAAGAGGCTCTGCATCAGAATGCAGAGCCTCACAGCTTGTCGAGAAACTTCGTTAGTAGTTCAATTAAAGTTTTGATCAAACTTTTTCAAAAGTTTGCGGGGTCAAGGGGCGGAGCCCCTTGCCGCTCGTCGTAACGAGCGGAATTCTCTTATTTACGTTCAAAAGCGCTAAAGATGGGGGCTTGGGGGAAGGAAAACAAGAGTTTTCCTTCCCCCATTATTCAATCTTTCATTCCGCTTTGACAGGCACTTCATTTCGCTGAAATGACTTTATCGACAGGCTGAGGCTCTGCATCAGAATGCAGAGCCTCGTTTTATGCGGAAACAGCGAGCTGCTCGACCGTACTGCCGTTCTTCCAGGCGGTCAGGAACTGATCGGTGCAGTGCTTGTAACTTGCAAACAGCTTTTCTGCCTTGCGGACATCGCCGTACACCTTCCAGCAGCCGACGCATTTGCAGCCGCAGTCCTTGTGCCGGATGAATCCGATCACATCCTCCGGCGGATAGCCGAGAAACAGACCGATTTCGTGCGGGAAATCCGCCTGACTGCGCAGACGGTGCATCAGCGCCGCAACGCACTGCTCAGGTTTTCCGCCGCAGTAGCCGTGCTCCTCCAGCAACGCATGAATCTCCTCCGTCGCGAAATCCTCGCGCAGCTTGCCGGGGCGGTAGACATAAATCAGCACGCGCCGCTTCTGCATACACAGCGGCAGGACACGGAGCCCCTTTGCCGAGAGCCTGCGGTTCATGCTGCGGATTTCGTCGCGGAGATTTTCGCCCTGCTCCGGCTCATAGCTGAACAGGCTGCCGGTTTTCAGCCCGGCGAGCGTCGGGGCGCAGTGCCGGATCATCAGCTCCTCAGACATACTTTTTCCCTCTTTCTGCCGGATACTGCTTGTTCCCGGGCTTTGCATAGGTGTCGAGAATGCCCTTTAACGCGGATGCGGAGCTGGAGTGACAGCGCACGATTGTTGTGCTGGAGCAGTCGGTCTCGCTCAGCGCAGCCTGTACCATTTTATGTGAGGTTGTGCCGGTGAACAGTACCAGAAGATCCGGCGCACCGATCTTATTTTTGATGCCGTCGCGCATTCTGGTAAACACCTTTGCGCGGCACTGATAGGATTCACAGATATCCTTATAGCGGCGTTCCATGCACTCATTTCCGCCGACGATGACAATACTCAAAGCTCTCGCTTCCTTTCTGCTGCATATTGAGTTAGCGCAGGCTAACGAATTGCGTATAAAATATGGTTAGTATAAGCTAACCGTGATTTTATTATAACGGAAACCGGCGGATTTGTCAAGATGCTTGTTTGATAATTGGTTCAATGCACAAATTTCAATCGAAATAATGCTTTCGCGTTGTCATAACTGATCGGCGGGCATTTGGCTGATTCGTTTATCAAAGCAGCAAATGTGCATACCATACACATTTTACCGGATATGACCGGAAATCTATGAGAATCTTGCGGACTTTTGCCGGATAGACTTGCATTTTTCCGGAAATTATATTAGAATATAAGGTGGCAAAAAACGGCTTTTCAGCCGGTCAGATAAGGTGAAACTATGAAGCATACAAAAGCAAAACGGCGTCGCAGTACGCCCTTTTTCATCAAATTTCTGCTGTTTGCGGCGGTGACGGTTCTGATTCTGATGGTTACGCTGCTGCGCATCGTGCAGACCGTCCGCAGCGGGTCGTATCCCGCAGCACAGCATGAGCTTGCGGGGACGGCGGATAACCGTGCCGAGGCGAAGATCGTCAAAAGCTGGCTGCCCGACCGCGCATCCGCAGCCTCGGTGGGCGATCAGAAGCCGGATCCGGATACTGAAACGCTGACGCTTCCGGTGACAGCGGCGGCATCCGAGACCGCTGAGACCGAAACCGCGCAGCCCGGCATCGAAATCCTCGATATTGCCGGGCAGTATTACCGCGGCAAAATGATGCTGATTCACGATCCCTCCCGCATTTTCGTCGGCGTATCCGGCGCACTGGGCGGCAATAATGTCGGCAAGAAAATTCCCGATATTATCGAATCCTACGGCGCGGTCGGCGGCACGAATGCGAGCGGCTTCGTCGATAACGAGGGCAAGGGCAACGGCGGTACACCGCTCGGTCTGGTCATTTCCGAGGGCAAGCTGCGGTACGGCTCCACATCCGGCAGATATGAGGTCATCGGATTCGACAACGAAAACAAACTGCACTGCGGCTGGATGACCGGTCAGCAGGCGCTCAATCTCGGAATCCGTGATTCGGTCTGCTTCGGACCGGTGCTCGTGACGGACGGCAAAAAGGCAAGCGGTCTGAGCAAATCCCTGAACTATAACCCCAGAACCGCGATCGGACAGCGCGAGGACGGTACGGTGATTCTGCTGATTCTGGAGGGCAGACAGATCTCCAGCATCGGCTCGACCGTCGAAACGCTCGCGGATATCATGCTGGAATACGGCGCGGTCAATGCGGCAAATCTGGACGGCGGTTCCTCCTCTGTCATCTACTATCAGGGGAAGCAGCTTGTGACCGGCTCGTCCCTGCGCGGAACGCGTTCAGTTCCGACCGCAATCCTGATTAAACCCGAAGCATAACGGAGGAATCGCAATGGAACAACAAGAGCCGCAGCGCAGCCCCGAAGGGAGCCGCAATACGGACTATATCCCGCTCCATGCGGATGACACGCCGCACAGGCGGAAGCGTCCGCGGCTGAATCCGGACGGCACGCCGCGCAAGCGTAAGCGTCCGCGGCTGAACCCGGACGGCACCCCGCGCAGGCGAAAGCGTCCGCCGCTGAATGCAGACGGTATCCCGCGCAAGCGCAGGCGTCCGCCGCTGAATGCAGACGGCACCCCGCGCAAGCATCCTGCCGCAGAGACAGAGCACAGCGCAAAACGGTCTGCACCGGCGAAGCCGTCCCATACTGCCCGGAAATCCAAGCCGGCGAAAAAGCGCGGAAAAACAGGCTTTCCGTTCTGGATCCCGGCACTCGCGCTCTATACCGCACTGTTTATCTGGATCTCCGGAAAGGTCGTGAACCGCGTCCGCACCTATCTTTCGGAGTATGAAGCCTCGCGTCCGCAGTATGTGATGGACGCATTCACCGAACAGCTCGACGAGAGCTTTTATCAGCAAATGCTGGAAAAAGCCGCAGACGGAATCCGCGGCGGCGAATTCGAGACGGCAGACAGTATTCTCGATGCGATCCCTGCGGATACGACCATGCACAGCTATTCCTACCGTCGCAATGACACACTTTCAACCGACCGGAAGCCGGTGTATGATATCGTCAGCGGCGGCTCGGCAATCGCACGCGTTTCGCTTTCGCAGTCGGGCTCGACCGAGAAATTCGATATGCCGCTCTGGAAGGCAAATGAGCCTGAAAGCCTGATTTCCGTCGAAGCAGAGCCGCAGTACCGCGTCTCGGTGACACTGCCTGATACGGCGGAGCTTCGCATTAACGGGATTCCGGTTTCTGCCGATGATATGAGCGAAGCAGACCCGGAGATTGTCTTTGATGAGACCGCGCTGAAATACGGCGAGCAGCCCGGCGCCCGGCATTATGAGGCGGACGGCTTTTACCTGCTGCCGAAGGTTGAGGTGACCGGTGCAGACGGACTTCCGATTCCGCCTGTGGTGCAGCCGGAGGCGGACGCGGCTTTGCAGGAGTATCTGTTTGAGGTTCCGGATGTTGCAGAGCCCGATGAAGCACTGATGAAGCGGGTCCGCGGGCTGACCGAGGCGTATATCACCCATGTGACCTATACCGGCAGAGACGCCGACCGCACACTTGCCGTGCTGAGCCAGTATATGCTCAGCGGCTCGCCCGCAATGAAGCTGATGCGCGCAATTGTCGGGGATATCCGCTGGAACAATCCCTATTATACCCGCGAGAACAAGCAGAACGAGATTTCGCACGTTAAGATGTATTCCGACCGGCTCTGCACCGTGCAGGTTGATTTCGATATCGCGATTACGCTGTTTATTACGAATGAGTATGTCGGCTCTGTCCGCTGGATCATGGTCAATACCGGAAGCGGCTGGTATGCCGAGGACTTCATTCTTCTGCCGCCCGCACAGACACCGGCGGAGACAGCGGAGGCTGTTGCCTCATAATACGATGATTCGTAAAAATGCATAAAAGCCGCCGCAGTCCGGATTTTTTCGGATTGCGGCGTTTTTTTATTATGTGTGCAGCGCATCGTTGAGGAAGTGGATGCGGGCGTCGAGCCAGTCGGAGAGCTGAGCGGCGGCGTCGGGCTGTGTTTTGCACTTTTTCGCTGACGGTGACATCTCCTGTGCGATGCTCCTGACATCCGTGCTGCTGCCCCAGCGCTTCAGATTGCGTGAGAAAGCGTCGCGGTATTCATCGGTCTCGCGCAGGATTTTTTCATGTGCCCTTGTGAAAATACCGGCGTCATAGGCAGCCGTCCATTTTTCGCGGATGATCTGCCGGAACCAGTCCTCGTAGATCAGCACGGTAAGCCACGGATTCACCGTCTCATAGCTGTTTCCGTTGACGTCAGGGATGATGTTGGCGGCATACCAGCCGGTTCCGTCCGGGCAGCGGCTCTTGATTCCGAGCGCAGAATCAAAGTCCCACGGCGCCTCGAAGGTCAGCTTTTTCTCGTGTCCGGGGGTAAAATCCACATCCATGAAGAAGCTCGACCAGTACAGATCGGCGTCGCAGGTCAGCTCGCTGATGAGATAGAGATTCGCGAGCGACTGCACATCGACAACCTGCTCGACCGCCTGCTGCGGCGTGATGCCGGTTGTTTTGGAGATGCTGCTGAAATCCTCATCGAAAACATACGCCTCATCCTGATAGGCGGCAGCGTACATGATGCGGTACACATTGTTGATGTAATTCGCGATGAAATCGTGCTGCTCCTGCGAGCGGATATTGCTCTTGATCGTGAATCCGACGGGGATTTTCCGGTCGTAGCTGCTCTCGGGCAGGGCGGTAATGGTCTGATCGCTGCCGCCGTTTCCGTCATAGGGCACCAGCGGCGCATTGTGATTGTAATCCACGGAAAACTGATACAGCGGATCCTCATTGGTGAAATTGCCGTCGAATTCGAGGAAATAGCCGGTCATCGGATCGGTTTCGTCCTTCTTCGGCCCGGAGACCGCGACGCGGTGCTTGCTTGTCTCCTGCTGTTCGGTCAGCAGATATACACCCCAGTATTCCTGATTGATGTAGACCTCGACAAACCGCGCATCTGCTGCATAATAGCCGTCCGGCAGAAGCATCTCCCGCGAGATTTCCAGCGCAGTCTTGTTCCGCAGCATGGAGTTATCCTTGAATTCCGCGAGCAGCACCCAGTTTTTCATCTCTGCACCGTCGTTCAGCCCGAGCATACTGTGTTTTTCGCTGAATTTGATCCGGAGCGGCTTTTTGTCATAGGAGGTTGTCCAGTTTCCGCGCACCTTGACGTCGGCGTATGCGGATTCGATCAGAACCTCCTGATCGGTGTCGGTCAGCGTGATGGTGCATGGCTCATAATACGGCGCGGGCGGCATGACATAGCCCGGTGTCCATGAGGCAATTGCGGCGGAAACATGCGCAGCGACCGGATCCGTAACAAATTTCATAACGTCGTCGGCATTGTTTTTCGTCCGGATGGAGATCACGGGCATACAGGTTGTTTCGCCGGCAGCGGGATCTGATGTTTTGTCGGGCGCAGCCGAATCTGCCGTGCTGTTTTCGGGCACAGATGCCGGTTCTGCGGCACTGCCTTCGGGCACAGATGCCGATTCTGCGGCGCTGTCCGGCGGTTCTGTCTCAGAGCTGCTCTGTTTGATCGGATTCTTTGGCTTTCCGGAGCATCCGGCAAGCAGCAGACAGCTTAGCAGCAGCAGAATGCCTTTTCCTGCGGTGATGTTCAGTTTGCGGAGCGGTGTCATACTGTCCCTTCTTTCTGATTCGGAATGCGGCGTTATGCCGTCAGGGAAGCGATCATGGTTTTGCCCATATAGTCGATCATCTCAGCGGTCATGCCGGGATAGACCCCGACCCAGAACGACTGGTTCATGATGAAATCGGTCTGCGTCAGCGATCCGGCGACGCGATAGGCGTCTGTGCCGCGGATCGGATCGAGGCAGGGGTGCAGGATCAGGTTCCCGCTGAAGAGCAGGCGGGTCTGGACGCCGTGTGCTTCGAGATACCCGGTGACGCAGTTGCGGCTGATGCCGCTCTCCGGTCTGACGGAGACAAGGAACCCGAACCACGAGGGATTGCTGTTTTCTGCGGGTTCCGGCAGAATCAGCCTGTCCTGATACGGCTCCAGAATCTTGCGGAGGCGCTGCCAGTTCTCCTGCCGCCGCCGGATGAATTCCGGAAATTTCCTGAGCTGTTCGCAGCCGATCGACGCCTGCAAATCCGTTGCTTTCAGGTTAAAGCCGAGGTGGCTGTATACATATTTGTGATCGTAGCCCTGCGGAAGCTGCCCGAACTGTCCGCTGAAGCGGTGTCCGCAGAAATTGTCATGCCCGGAGGGACATACGCAGTCGCGGCCCCAGTCGCGCATCGAAAGCAGAATCTTGCTCAGAAGCGGATTATCCGTATACACGCAGCCGCCTTCGCCCATGGTCATGTGATGCGGCGGATAAAAGCTGCTTGTGCCGATATCGCCCCATGTGCCGGTATAGGCGGTTTTTTCGCCGATTGTATATTGCGAGCCGAGCGCGTCGCAGTTGTCCTCAATGAGCCAGAGCCCGTGTGCATCGCAGAATGCTTTGACTGCACGCAGATCGAAGGGGTTGCCGAGTGTGTGGGCGATCATGACCGCCTTGGTCTTTTCGGAATATGCCGCCTCGAGCTGCGATACATCTATATTATACTGCGGCACCGTGACATCGACAAACACCGGCACCGCGCCGTACTGTATGATCGGTGCGACGGTTGTCGGGAAGGCACAGGCGACTGTGATGACCTCATCGCCGCGCCGGATCTGCCGGTCACCGAGCAGCGGCGAGGTCAGCGCCATGAACGCGAGCAGATTCGCAGAGGAACCGCTGTTGACGAGATGCGCATAGCGAACGCCGAGAAATGCGGCGAAATCCTTTTCAAACTGCGCAGTGAATCTGCCGGAGGTCAGCCAGAAATCCAGCATCGCGTCCGTCAGCGCGCACATCTCCTTTTCGTCGAAGACGCGGCGGGCATAGGGGATATAATCACCCTCGGCAAAGGGCTTTTTTGATTCTGTGAAGTCGCGGTAATACTGCGCGACCAGTTCCTTGATCTGCGCACGGGCTTCCTGTTCATCCTTCCATGCTGCCATGTGTCTGTACCTCCAGATATTCCTGAATTTGCCGGTCGGTCAGTGCGCGGAGATCGGCTCCGCTTTGCCAGCCGCAGTACCATTCCGCAGTATACCGGAGGGCGGTGTCAATGTCCCATGCGGGCTGCCAGCCGAATACAGCCTGTATTTTCGCGCAGTCCAGCCGGAGCTGATTGGCTTCATGCGGACCCGCGTCCGGCTGTACGGTGCTGCCGAGCCCGCCGCCCCAGTATGCGGCAAAGCCGTCTGCAAGCGCAGCAATCCGCGTGCAGGCGCCGCCTGCCGGCCCGACATTGTAGCTGTCCGCATATGCGGGATCCTGTGCCTGTACTGCCGCAATCATCAGGTATGCATACAGCGGCTCCAGAACGTGCTGAAACGGGCGCGAGGACTGCGGATTCCGGATGACGATGCGCTCACCGCGGATTGCAGCCCGCACACAGTCCGGAATAATGCGGTCTGCGGCAAAGTCGCCGCCGCCGATCACATTTCCGGCGCGGACGGTCGAGAGCGGCGTTCTTACGGTGCCGTCCTGCTCCGTGAAGAAACAGTCGCGGTAGCAGCGGCTGATAAGCTCAGAGCAGGATTTGGAATTGGAATACGGATCATAGCCGTCGAGCGGGTCATTTTCACGGTATCCCCAGCACCATTCATTGTTCCGGTACACCTTGTCGGTCGTGACATTGACAATGGAGCGCACGCTTTCGCACTGCCTTGCGCATTCGAGCAAATGCACCGTACCGAGAACATTTGTGCGGTATGTATCAACCGGGTTTTTATAGCTTTCGCGGACAAGCGGCTGTGCTGCAAGATGCAGGACAATTTCAGGACGAAATGTATCAAAAAGCTGCTGCAAATGCGGAAGATCGGCAATATCTCCGGTTTCGGAGCGCATTTCTGTGCCGAGCCGCAGGAGCTGAAAGAGTGAGGGATCAGTCGGCGGATCGAGCGCATAGCCCGCAGTTTCCGCGCCGGCAAGCATCAGCATCCGGCAGAGCCAAGCCCCCTTGAATCCGGTATGACCGGTAATCAGCACGCGCTTTCCGCGATAAAAAGACAAATCAAAATTCACGGAAATCAGTCCTCCCACTTTTTCCACGGTGCTGCACCGGTTTCAAGCATCCGCTCGAGAATATCCTTTTCACGCTTATTGTCCATGCACTGCCAGAAGCCCTTGTGCATATAGGACATGAGCTCGCCGTTCTGCACGAGCTTTTCCAGCGGTTCCTGCTCGAATACGGTGTCATCTCCGTCGATATAGTCAAAAATTTCCGGATTCAGAACCATGTAGCCTGCATTGATCGGGGCGCCGTCCGAGAGATTCTTTTCGCGGAAGGATTTGACGGCATTGTCGCCGCCGATATTGAGCACGCCCTTTTGCTGCTGCTGAAGCACCGCAGTCAGGGTTGCAATTTTGCCGTGGCTCCGGTGGAATTCCCAGAGCTTCTGCAAATCGACATCGCATACGCCGTCGCCGTAGGTCATCATAAACGGGTTGTTTCCGATGAACGGCTGAATGCGCTTGATTCTGCCGCCGGTCATGGTATGGAGCCCCGTGTCAATGACGGTTACACGCCAGGGCTCGCAGCGCTGGTCGTGGATGATGACTTCTTCTTTTCCGCCGGTGAAGTCAAAGGTCATATCGCTTTTGTGCAGGAAATAATCTGCAAACCATTTTTTTATCATGTGCTGCTTGTAACCGGCGCAGATGATAAAATCGTTGAAGCCGTAATAGGAGTATTCCTTCATAATATGCCAGAGAATCGGGTAGCCGCCGATTTCGATCATCGGTTTCGGCTTGAACTGGCTCTCCTCCGAGAACCGCGTGCCGTATCCGCCCGCAAGCAGGACAACTTTCATAATCTTTACCCCTTTTGTCAGTATGCATAAAGGACTGTCTCAGCCAGCATATAGGAATGCTGTCGGACCCTGAAGCGGTATGAAGGAGCCAGCCGATGAAGCAGCAGCGGGATTGTGGCCATATCCACTGCATTATGATAGATGCAGACAGCCATTTTGGGGCGGTACTGCCGGATAGCATCGGCCGCGCCGCGGATCATGCGGTATTCATAGCTTTCAATATCTGCTTTGATAAAGCAGTTTTCGCCGATATAGCTGCCCAGCGTAACTGTGCGGCATTCTTCCGTATCCGCTGAGGCGGTACTGAGCAATTTGGAGCCAAGACCGTTGTTGCTGTCACAGCGTTCCAGATACTGCACAGTATCCCGATCGCCGACTGCATACGGATAGATTGTGACTGCCTCATCCCTGAGATTCCATTCCCGCTTCAGACGCTCTGCACGGAACTGCATTGCACGCAGATTATCGGGATCCGGCTCAAAGCAGATCATTTGTCTGCAAACGCCTTCATGCCGAAACAGATAATCTTCTATGCTGTCGCCGACATACGCACCGCAGTCAATGAATGTTTCGGCGCCGCTGCGTTCACGGAAGGCAGGTACGGCAAAATACTGTTCTCCGCACACATATTCCTCTTCCGGAGGCAGGCAGGCAGCGCGCGTCTGCAAAATATGCAGATACACTTCCTTCGAGCGGTTGTCCTCAAGCAGGTCGAAGGTCTCCTCGATCTCCCTGCGGTAAAGCCCCCAGATTCCCGCATCGACATACACAAAGGGAAGCTGCATATCTGTGAGCTGCGCCGAGATGCTGCGGAATGCGGCGAGCTGTCCCGTGCATACGAGGATCATCATATCCGGCGAGGCGCTCAGATCGGCGGGCGCAAGAATCGGGATTCCGTTCAGCGTCTGCCCCTGCTTTGCCGGATTATTGTCAACGAATGCTTCGATCCTGAAATCCGGGATACGGGCAAAACCTTCCAGATAAAGCTGCGTGGTATTGCCTGTTCCCCAGATATAGATGCGCTTTCCGCGGATATCGGGCAGATTGTCCAGAAAATTCCGAAGTGCTGCTTTCATGTTGATTTCTCCTTATTGTTGTTTGTCTCAAAATTGATTCGTTCTTCTTCGATGACGAGCGGCCGGTTCATCAGCCGGGTGTTCATACTCATGATATATTCACCGAGCAGCCCGATAAAGAAAAGCTGAATGCCGCCGAGGACGAATACACCGATCAGAATGGGGGCATTGCCCATCTGAAAACTGTTCCAGTAAATCAGCTTCAGGATCAGGTAAATCAGCGCAATCAGAATGCTGACCGCTGAGGTGATGAAGCCGAAGAAGGTCGCAATGCGCATACCGGTTTTGGTATAGGAGGTAAAGCTCAGCATCGCGGCATCGTAAAGCGAAAAGAAATTGTTGTGGGTTTTGCCGGTGCGGCGGAGCTGCTGCTCATACGGCACCTTCTTTATACGGTATCCGAGCTCCGAGACGACACCGCGCCAGTACGGAATCGGGTCATGCAGATCGCGCAGCACATCCAGAAAGGATTTGTCATACAGCCCGAAGCCGGTGAAATGCTCAATGATATCAACATTGGACATTTTTCGGAGCATCTTGTAGTAGATTGTGCGGAAAAGGCGCATCAGCTTATTTTCCCGGCTCTGCGTCTTGACGGCACTGACGATCATATAGCCGTTTTCCCATTCATGAACCAGTGTCGGAATCATCTCCGGCGGATCCTGAAAATCGGTGACCATTGCGATGGTGCAGTCGCCGGTGGTCTGGAGCATCCCATAAAACGGAGAATTAAACTGCCCGAAGTTTTTGGCATTGAAGATTGCCTTGATTTTCGGGTTCTGCGCACAGAGCGCACGCAGCCGCGGACGGGTCTGGTCGGTCGAGCAGTTGTCGATGAACACAAGCTCATAGTCATACTGCGGCAGATATGTTTCAAACTGCTGAATGATAGCCTCGCTGAGCGGGATCACATTGTCCTGTTCATTGAAGCAGGGCAGCAGCACGGATATTTTCTTCATATCGTTTATTCTTCCTTTTGCGGGCGTTTTTTCATAACCCAGAATTTATTGAGTACAAAATTCAGCGGGATCGTGATGATCAGATTCAGAATCGGCGCAAGAAACGGCGAAATGCCCAGTTGATCGACCAGCAGCCAGAGCAGTACCGAGCCGATTACGAGATTGGATCCGTAAGCCATATAGGTGCGCAGCAGCGTCCGGAGCCGGTTCTCCCGCATATTGAACACATAAGTGCTGTTCCAGTAAAAGGCATTGAGCACGCTGATGATAAAACCTGCGATATTGCCGAGCATGTACCAGTCCCGGCGAAAGAGTACAACGGCATAGTATACCGTAAGCGAAATAACGGTATTCAAGACGCCGACCATGCCGAATTTGATAAATTGCAGAATCTGCTGCCGTGTATGCTCAGAGAGTTCTCTGCCGGTCAGCCGGAAGCAAACGCGCAGTACAGCAGTGATCATCCCTTCGAGAATATGCCACAGCTTTCGGATCAGAGTCTTCATGCTGCTTTTCCGCTCTGTTTTTTCTTTCTGCGGGTAATCAGCTCCATCGTAATCCAGAGCAGAATGCCGGTTCCGGAGCAGATCAGACCTGCGGTCAGCCACGGGGTACGGTAGGTAAACCGGACATGATGTGTGCCGGCGGGGAGCTGTACCCCGAGAAACAGCCCGTTCACCTTGCAGAGCGGCGCCTCCTTTCCGTCAACAAAGACGCGCCAGCCGCTGTTGTGCAGCATCGAGACAGAGAGCAGTTTGTCCTTCGAGACCGTGATATCCCCGTCAATCCGGTTCATGGAGAGCTGCACGTTCTCCAGCGCCTCCTCGCAGCGTGCGGCATAGGCGTCGGTCAGGACAGAGGCGGGAATGGCGTAGACAGACATCTCTTCATATTCCATCGGCAGTTCAAATTCAATCTTCTGTACCGGCTTATCGCGGTAGCCGAGCGGGAAGGCATAGCGGTCGGCGTGCCGGATCCACGGCCAGTTCGCATCGCTGTTCATGATATAATACCGTTTTTCGTTGACACCGTCCACATAGAAGTAGATGTTCGAGTTCGAGATACCGGGGGGATAATGCGAAGCGCAGCCGGTTATGTTGAGATACAGGAAGCAGTCGGATACATCCTGATCCAGCGTCAGGGTGTACTTGCAGACATCCATACCGACCGAGTTGGTTCTGAGCGTTTCTTTTTCGGAACGGAAATTGCAGCGGTAAGCATCCTGCTCCGGTACGGTGTCGGCAGGAATGCTGCCCTGACCGGGCGTTTCCGTATAAGCAGACTGCATCAGTGCATACGGGAATATTGCAGGCTCCAGCGCATCATAGCTTTCCCGGTTCATATAGCGGTCATAGGTTACGCCGAGCGGGAGTGCATAGCGGTAAGAATAAATACCGTCAGTTTCATTTTCGCTGATTTTCTCGGAGCGGATTTCCTCAATCCCGAAGCCGGATGTGATATAGTTTCCGGTACCAATTGTCCGGATTCCAAACAGCGAGTACAGAACCTCCTGTTCATCCAGTCCGGAAATTGCAGTGAGTGAGCTTGCGGTATTGCCGGTTAATCCTGTGCGCGATTCAAATTCGATCAGATCACTGTCGATCATATTATGGAAGTAGTAGAGGTTCGGGAAATTGCAGATCAGTGAATGGTTGCGCAGCGATTCGGTATTATCCTGCGTAATGCAGAACAAATCCCGGAAACGGAACCAGCTTGATTTTTCGGCAACTTCAATGAATTCATTGGACTGAAGCGAATCTGAGAGCTCCGCCGGTGCCTCGCTGCTGTCCTCCGTGTCTGAGTCTGAGCCGGTTGTATTGGAACCTGTAAGGAGATACAGATTTCTGCCGAAGGTATCATACTGCGCTTCCTGTTCCAGCAGCATCTGGATGGTGTTATTGATGCGGATTTTTTCGGATGAGAAATTATGAACCGGAAGATAGAGCACGATTGCACCTGCGAAGAAGCAGACAGCAAGCACTGCCGTGCAGACTTTTCCCCAGTTCTGCTTTTTCATGAGGACTGCGGATACCGCGGCGGTGATCACGGCGGTTACAACGAGCTGCGCGTGGAAGGCGTACTGCGGAAGGAAAATCAGGATAACCGAGAGCAGCATAACGGCTGTTATGCCGACCGCTAAGCCGCCGAATGCTGCATAGCGCCTGACAGAGGGCCCTTTCTCTTTGAGAAGCGCTGCAAACTGTCTGCATTTATTCCATGCAGCTTTGGTGAAGCGCTGCCATGCCCGGCAGACCGGCGGAATCAGCCGGAGTACAGCCGCTGCGAAGATCAGACCGACATAATAGTCGATGACATCGTATTTCAGGAACAGCGTTGCGGATGCCGAGATCCAGTATCCGCAAAGAATCAGAATGAAACGGCGGTACCGGCTGCGATCCAGCTTCCTGAATTCCGACATTCCGACGGAGCCTGCAAATGCCAGGATCAGCGAAGGTGCGCAGCCCCAGCGGATGAGACTGTACTGAAAGCTGTTAAGACCGTAATCTATCAGCGGGATTGAGACACAGGCGATTGCCACGAGCATATGGATTCGCAGCTCAGTGTGCTGCTTCAGAACCAGCAGTGTCAGGAGTATTCCCGGGAAAGCAATGAACATGGGGGTAATATTGAGCGGCAGTCTCCATAGGGTCGGCTCAATCATAAAAAAGCATTCGCTCATGCGGCTGAGACTTGGAATCAGCAGCTTTGCATAATTCAGATTGGGGTTGCCGACGCTGCGGGCACTGTTTATCAGCAGATTCAGAACAGGAAGCTGCATGACAGCCGCGAGCAGAAAGCCGGTAATCAGCACAGGCAGGCAGCGCAGAAATGCTTTCAGCAGATTCGGGACAAAGTGCTCTTTATATACAAATGCCACACGGACGAACGCAAACAGCGCGAGGAACGGCAGCGTGTAAATCAGCATCGTGAAGCTGGAAAGCCCGATCCAGAATACACAGAAGCACAGCAGTCTCCAGCCTTTTTTGCAGATGACGCGGTCAATGCCGATCACCATGAGCGGGAATGCAATGAGCATATACATGAAGTGCGGATTATATAAATAATTATCTATGAAGCAGGTCGAGAAGACATAGCTGAGCGCCATCAGGCTGTTCCAGTATGTCTGATGGCCGAAATGGCTGCAAAGCCGCAGAAATGCAATGCCTGCGATGTAATCCAGCAGGAAAATGGTGACGGTCATGAATGTCGCCAGATGCCGGACGGGAACCAGTACGCAGAAATAATAAACCGGGCAGGAGATAAAGGCTACCAGCGCGGTCAGATTGTCAGTGCCGGGGCCGTAGTTGAAATTCATCATCGGGAACTGAAAAGAACCGTTTTTGATGCTGCCGCCGAAATCCAGCAGCGAGCGGCGGAAATTCACGAGAGTGGGGTAGTACATTCCGTAACCGTCACCCGCCAGAATCAGCCCGTCCCGGAGGATGACCGGAAGGAATACAATTGAGAAAAAGATCAGATAGAGCAGCGTATACAGCCCGAACTCACGCCGGAAGCTGCTTTTTTTTACAGGAACGGCATCAGATGCCTTCCGAAAAAATGCCATAATAAATCCTCCTGCTTCTGTATATCGCGGATGAATCCGGATATCCTAAGGCAACACCGCACAAAGCCCGCCTAACGGCTTGGCGGCACATCTGCTTGCAGCTTTTCCGTCATATTGCACGAAAACTCCTTGCCGGACGCTCGCCCGGCAGCGTCATTTTCATACAATCTGACGAAAAATCTGACTGCGCATCTGCACCACCAGCTCTGTGCGGTGTTGCCCTAAAATATATTAGTATATAATCCCAGCATTATTATAACACATCGTACAGTGTTTGTCAATTGAATTCCGTTGCCGCACAGCACGGAGCTGGATAGCTTTTCTTACAGAAAAGCACTTGACAATGTGAAAGAAACGTGATAGAATATAGTTGTATTGTATTGTAATGTGAGGCATTATAGTCATCAGCCTGAAGCGGCAGATGCACCGCATATACCGCATATTGCCGTACTGTAAGGGGGAGCAGGAAGCACGCACCTTGAAATCAGGGATATATACAGTCAGCGCTGCTTCCGGTCAAGAAGACATTTTTCGGAATGACATATGGGGTAACGAATATGATCAATATTCGGGAGGAGAATATGAAGGGAATTATTCTTGCAGGCGGAGCCGGAACAAGACTGTATCCATGTACGATATCAGTCAGCAAGCAGCTTCTGCCGATCTACGACAAACCGCTGATCTACTATCCGCTTTCGATGCTGCTGCTCGCAAATATCCGTGATATTCTGATTATTTCCACACCGCGCGATATCGAAGACTACAAGCGCCTGCTGGGCGACGGTTCCCGGATCGGTGTGCATTTTGAATATGCAGTGCAGGAAACCCCCAGAGGACTCGCTGATGCGTTTATCGTCGGAGAACAGTTCATCGGGGATGACAATGTGTGCCTGGTGCTGGGCGACAATGTGTTTTACGGCGCGGCAATGTCCGAGATCCTGAAAGCTGCGAAGCGCTCGATTCAGAACGGCGGCGCTGCCATTTTCGGCTGCTTTATGAAGAATCCGCAGGAATTCGGCGTCGTCGAATTCGATGAGAACAAAAAGGTTGTTTCCATTGAGGAAAAGCCGAAAAAGCCCAAATCCAACTATGCTGTTCCCGGCTTGTATTTCTATGATAACAACGTAATCCAGATTGCCAAAAACGTGCAGCCCTCCGCACGCGGCGAGATTGAGATTTCTTCGGTCAATGCGGAGTATATGAACCGCAATCAGCTTCATGTCACACTGATGGGCAGAGGCGTCTCGTGGTTTGATACCGGCTCGCCGAAGGGAATGCACAAGGCAAGCGGCTTCGTCAAGACCTTGCAGGAAATGCAGGGCTTCTATATCTCCTGTATCGAGGAAATTGCATGGAGAAAGCATTTTATCAATGACGAACAACTCAAAAAATGCGGTGAGGAGCTGAAACAGACCGATTACGGCAAATATCTGCTCTCGCTGCTGAATAATGAGGAGGAATAAGGGTGACAGTCATCGTTACCGGCGGCGCCGGATTTATCGGCTCGAATTTTGTATTCCATATGCTGAAGGAGCATCCGGAGGATCGGATTGTCTGCGTGGACAAGCTGACCTATGCGGGCAATCTCTCAACGCTCAAAAGCGTTATGAACAATCCGAATTTCCGGTTTGTGAAAGCGGATATCTGCGACAGAGAGGCAATTTACAAGCTGTTTGAAGAGGAAAAACCCGATGTCGTAGTCAATTTTGCGGCGGAATCTCATGTGGATCGCTCGATTGAAAACCCGGAAATTTTCCTGCAAACCAATATTCTCGGCACACAGGTGATGATGGACGCCTGCCGCAAGTACGGCATCCAGCGCTATCATCAGGTCTCGACAGATGAGGTGTACGGCGATCTGCCGCTCGACAGACCCGACCTTTTCTTCACTGAGACGACGCCGATTCATACATCCAGCCCGTACAGCGCGTCAAAAGCGGGCGCAGACCTGCTCGTTCTTGCATATCACAGAACCTACGGGCTCCCTGTGACCATTTCCAGATGCTCGAATAACTACGGCCCCTATCACTTCCCGGAGAAGCTGATTCCGCTGATGATCGCCAATGCGCTTGCGGACAAGCCGCTGCCGGTTTACGGCGAGGGGCTCAATGTGCGCGACTGGCTCTATGTCGAGGATCACTGCCGCGCAATCGACCTCATCATCCGCAAGGGCAGAGTCGGCGAGGTGTATAATGTCGGCGGCCATAACGAAATGCGCAATATCGACATCGTAAAACTCATCTGCCGCGAGCTCGGCAAGCCGGAATCGCTGATCGTCCATGTCGAGGACCGCAAGGGTCACGATATGCGCTATGCCATCGACCCGACCAAGATCCATGAGGAGCTCGGCTGGCTGCCGGAGACGAAATTCGCCGACGGCATCAAGAAAACAATCGACTGGTATCTGACGCACCGCGACTGGTGGGAGGAGATTATCTCCGGCGAATACCGCAGTTACTACGAAAAAATGTATGGAGACAGGGAATTGCTCCCGATTGGATAATATGGCAGGAAAACTGATTGTAATTGAAGGCCTTGACGGAAGCGGCAAGGCAACGCAGGCACAGCAGCTCTACGATTATTTTGAGAAAAGCGGAAAGCCCGTCCGGAAGGTGTCCTTTCCGGATTATGACAGCAATTCTTCCGCACTCGTGAAAATGTATCTCAACGGCGATTTTGGAACGGATCCGAATGCCGTGAATCCTTACGCCGCATCGAGCTTCTATGCGGTTGACCGCTATGCGAGCTATATGCAGAATTGGCGGGAATTCTACGAAAACGGCGGCATTGTCATCGCCGACCGCTATACAACCTCCAATGCCGTGCATCAGTGTGCAAAGCTGCCGGAGGATGAATGGGACAGCTTTTTGCAGTGGCTCTTTCATTACGAATATGAGCTGCTCGGCATTCCGGCACCGGCATTTACCGTGTATCTGCGGGTCGATCCGGATATCAGCCAGAAGCTGATGACCAAGCGCTACAACGGGAATGAAGCCAAAAAGGATATTCATGAAGCCAATCTCGGATACCTGAAGCGCTCCAGACAAGCTGCGGATTACTGCGCGAAAAAGCTCGGCTGGCACGTTGTGGAATGTATCGAGGACGACCGGATGCGCACAGTCGATGCTATTTTTGCAGATATTTGCAGAATCGCGGCAGATTGCGCAAAATAATATGTATGAATAAAATCCAACAGAAACAGCTCATCAAACGGCTGGAACTGCTGCATCAGGAGCATATCGGCGCGTATTTGCAGACGCTCTCCGAGCCGGAGCAGGAGGAGCTGCTCGCTCAGCTTGCGGGCATGGACTTTTCGGTGCTGGAGGCGGCGGAGAATGCGGCAGTACGCGGCGAGTTTGCGCCGCTCTATGCAGAATCAGCAAGTGAAATAGAGAAACATCGGGAACAGTATACCGAAATCGGTTTACAGGCAATTCGCGGGGGAAAGATCGGTGCCGTTCTGCTTGCCGGCGGACAGGGCACCCGGCTCGGTTTTGAACATCCAAAAGGTATGTTCAATATCGGTGTCAGCCGCGAATTGTTTATTTTTGAGTGCCTGATCGGCAATCTGCTGCGCGTCACGGAGCGGGCGGGCGCATGGGTGCCGCTGTTCATCATGACCAGCGAGGGCAACTGCGAAGAAACCCGCGATTTCTTTGCGGCACACGGATATTTCGGCTACCGTGCGGATATGGTGCAGTTTTTTGTGCAGGAGCAGCTCCCGACGGTTGACCGGAACGGAAAGCTCATGCTCTCGGCAAGGTGCCGGATCTCTGCGGCGCCGAACGGCAACGGCGGCTGGTATGCGTCAATGGCGAAAACCGGAATGCTCGAAACCGTGCGGAAAACAGGCATCGAGTGGCTGAATGTGTTTGCCGTGGACAATGTGCTTCAGCAAATCGCAGACCCCTGCTTCCTCGGTGCGGTGATTGCTTCGGGCATGGTGTCCGGCGCGAAGGTCGTCTCGAAGGCGGCGCCGGAGGAAAAGGTCGGGGTGCTGTGTCTGGAGGACGGCAGACCCTCCATCGTCGAATACTACGAAATGAACGAGGAAATGCGCAACCGCCGGGAGCCGGACGGCTCGCTCTCTTATCGCTTCGGCGTGATTCTGAACTATCTGTTCCGCGTAGACAGCCTCGACCGGACGCTTTCGGTTAAGCTGCCGCTGCACCGCGCATTCAAAATTGTGCCGTACATGACAGAATCCGGCGAAACCGTTTATCCGGAAGAGCCGAATGCCTATAAATTCGAGACACTGGCGCTTGATATGGTCAGATTGCAGGAGAACTGCCTTGCCTATGAGGTTGAACGCAGCCGCGAATTTGCTCCGGTTAAGAATAAAACCGGCGTCGATTCGGTCGATACGGCGCGGGAACTGCTGCGCCGAAACGGTGTGATACTCTGAAAAAATATGACAGCAAACTGAGACCGGACATTGTGTTCCGGTCTCAGCCTGTCGATAAAGTCCTTCTCTTCAAAATACAGATACTGAAAAAGAAGAATATGTTATGGATAAATGGGGAAAGGAAAACTCTTGTTTTCCTTCCCCCAAGCCCCCATCTTTAGCGCTTTTGAACGCAAATAGGGGAATTCCGTGCGCTGCGCAATAGTTTGCTGCGCAAACTGTGGCGGCAAGGGGCGCTGCCCCTTGACCCCGCAAACTTTTGAAAAAGTTTGATCAAAACTTCAAAAATGATTCTTAATGAAGTTTCTCGACAAACTGAGACCGGACATTGTGTTCCGGTCGTTTTTTTGCGTTTTTGTATGCGGTAAAATTGAACTTTCTGTGAAAAACTTGCAATTTATTCTCAGATATGGTATAATAATTCTGACCAAATCTACAAGAGGAAGGGCTGTTTTATGCATAACGATATCAAGAAGCTGACGGAAAGTATCGCGAAGGTAATTGTCGGAAAGGACGATGTGATTCTCTGCGTCACAGCAGGGCTGCTCTGCAACGGTCATATTCTGATCGAGGATGTTCCCGGCGTCGGAAAAACGCAGCTCGCTGCCGCGCTTTCCCGTTCAATCGGCGGCTCCTTTAACCGTATTCAACTGACGCCTGACGTCATGCCCTCGGATATCACCGGATATTCGATGATTAACCAGAATACATTTGAAATGGAATACCGCCCGGGCGCCGCAATGTGCAATTTTCTGCTCGCAGACGAGATCAACCGTGCCTCCCCGAAGGTACAGTCTGCGCTGCTTGAGGTCATGGAGGAGCACCAGATCTCGGTTGACGGCGTAACACATAAGCTGCCGCAGCCGTTCATGGTGCTTGCAACACAGAATCCGGTTGAAACTTACGGTACCTATCATTTGCCCGAGGCGCAGATGGACCGTTTCTTTATGCGGATCAGCATGGGCTACCCCACAGAGGAGGAGGAGCTTCAGATTCTGTCCAGAACCGAGCATCACAATCCGCTCGAAAATATCGAAAATGCCGTGCTGCATCCGGAGGATATCCTTCAGCTTCAGAAGCAGGTTGAGGAGATCTATGTCAGCGATGCGGTGAAGCGCTATATTCTTCGCATCGTATCCGGTACGCGGAATCACGAGGCGCTGACGCTCGGCGCATCTCCGCGCGGCTCAATTTCGCTGTATAAAGCCGCAAAGGCAAGTGCATTCCTTGCGGGCAGAAATTTTGTCCTGCCGGATGATGTCAAGAAAATGGCAGAAAGCGTGCTCGCACACCGCCTGATTCTTTCGCCGAAGGGCAAATCGCAGCTCGGCGATTCCCGCGAAGTCGTCCGGGCCGTGCTGGATGCAGTGCCGGTGCCGATGGAAACAGAACAATGACCGTGGGATATCTCTGCGCAATCGGAATTGCCGTGATCTTCATGCGGTATATGGACGGCAGTATCGGCGTGCTGATGCTCGCGTTTCTGCTGCTGATGCCGCTGCTTTCGCTGATCGCGACACTGCTTGTGCGCAAAAAGATCAATGTGACGCTCCGTCTGCCGGATACCTCGTCAAAGCGCCGGCAGATGACCGTTGAGCTGGAGCTGACAAAGGATACGGTTCTGCCGCTGCCGTTTCTGCGGCTGATGCTGCACGCGGATGCCTATTTTGAACCGCTGAATCCAAAGGCGGAGGAGCTTCCGCCACGCCCGATCGGAATCGGGACAATGCAGGCGCGGCGGGAATATGCCCGCTGGAAAAGCCGCCGCCGTATACAGCTGACACCGGATACACTGCCGCTGTGCCTTTCCTTCGGCACAGAGCGGACGGTGCTGTATCGGATTCCGCTGGTACCGCGCTTCTGCGGCGCCGGAACCGTCTCGGTCACCGATGCAAAGCTCTCCGATTTTCTCGGCATGTTCCGCTTCCGGATTCCGGTGAACGAATCGGTCAAAGTGCTGATTACGCCGGAGATTCCGGAGCTGAAATCGAACAGCAATCTGTTCCGTTCCGTGACCACGGCGGTTACGGCTGCGGACGAGGAAACAGAAGCAACTCCGACGCATTCGGCATCCTCAATGCCCGGCTATGAGCACCGCGACTATATTCCGGGCGATCCGCTCAAGCGCATCAACTGGAAGCTCTCCTCGAAGCGGCGGCATCTGATGGTGCGGCTGGATGAGCCGGTCGCGCTGGCGAGGCTCTCTGTTGTGCTGGATTTCCGCCGTGACAAGCGGGAAATCCCGATGCGGGAGCGCCTGCAAATCGAGGAGCAGATGATTGAGACCGCGCTGGGCTTCCTGATGCTCTGTGCGCAGTACGGATACCCCTGCAAGCTCTTTTATTCCGATCAGAATGCCGAATGGGTCGGGCTTGTGCTGGATAATCCCGAGCAGCTTGCCGTTGAGGCGGTTTCGCTGCTGCGCGGCGGATACCGCAGCGCCGATGAACTCGCAAAGCTGCCGCTGCTGCCGCCTGAACTGATGCAGGAAACCGGCACAATTCTGATGTATTTTACAACCGATGCAGACGGCGATCCCGATACAAACGGAATGCTCATGTACCGGATTGTACCGGAACAGAATGCGGAGCTGTATTCTGCCCCGAAAACCGGCTCGCTCTGGTTTGTAACCCCCGAGCATACGCTGATTCAGGCGGGCGGAGAGGGATAATCCAATTACCGGAAAGTGTGGTGAATGCGAATGAAAAAGCCTTCTTTTCTGCGGGAGGGCGGCATATTGCAGCGGCTTCTGCACTGGCTTCTTCAGCCTGCCCGGATTCCGCTGCTGTTTTCGGTGACGGTCATGTGCGGGATGCTCTATCACTATGCGCTGTCCTTTATGCCGCTCTGGATTGTGCTTTCGGTTGTGATACAGGCAGCGCTCTTCCGGCTGTTTGATTATGTCAAAGTGCATCCGATCATCGGCGGTGCGGCTTATATTGCAGTCGGCGCACTGTTTCTCGTGCTGGCTTCGGTTATGATCGACTACGGCTATTCCGATGCGGTGTTCGGCCCGAAAGATCCCTCCGGTCAGATGTACTTCTGGGTCTGGTTTATGACCCCGCAGGCAGTTCTGATTACGACCTATCCGGGCTATGTGATTGCGCTGTTCCTGCTCTTTACATTTTTCATCGCCTCGATTGCCTATTACTTTACCTTTGTGCGTTACCGGGTGCTGATGTCTTTTGTGGTCATGCTGTTTCCGTTTGCGATCTATGCAAAGGAAAACGAGACCATGCCGATTCTCTCCATTATCATTCTGCTGTTCTGTTATTTCGCCGTCATGATCTATTGCCGGCAGGCACACGCCGAGGACAGCGCCGTTGTGCAGACCTATGTGCCGCATAAGCCCAGTATGCTCTCGCAGCCCTCGAAGAAATCGCCCTATGCAAAGGTCAGACCGGAGATTCTCGACAACCGGTTTCTGGAAGCAGGCGGCTTATTCCTCGCTGCTGCCAGCATCCTGATCTTCGTGATCCCGAAGCCGGCCGTTCAGGCGGATCGTACCGTGTTTGACGCAATGGTTGATTTCTCAACGCTGAGCGCGTATCTCGATGATGTCTTAAACGGCTTCCTCGATACCTCCGACGGCGGCAGCTATTCCAATATGAATTACACGCGGATGCTGTATTATGCGAACGGCACCGAGCCGGCAAATCTCCGCGTCCGCACCTTCACCGATTATCATTATGACAGCGACAGCTGGTCTGCTTCCGCATATGATATGCCGTCCACGCTTGATTTCAGTGACTATTCGCAAAAGGGACACTATTTATATACTGTCTCCTATAATCAGACGCCTGCCGAGCTGCTGGAGCTCGTGCAGTACGCCGCGCAGACCGACCCGAATTTTGCCGGGAAGTGGGGTCTGGAGCCGCTGGCGGAGATGCAATTTGACCCCTCTGCCTATTCCAGAGATTTGAGTGTGCGGGCAGCAAGCTATACGACCGGAATTTACCCCGCTCCGCTGCATACGACGAATATACGATCAGACACTGGCTTCGGAATGCGGCTGTATCAGAATCAGAGCGATATCATCCACCGCAGCGACGATACGCGTTTTTATATGGAAGCATATTCGCTGCAATATTGCAGCGAATCCATCGTCGAAACCGACGCTGCACAGCTTCTGATGTCGGCAATCCCGCAGGAGAAATGGTTGAGATTTCTGACTGATCTGTTTATAACGATTCCGTCGGAGGATACCGGGCATCACGATGCGGTATTGCTTGCGATGAGCAATTATTCTTCTGCGACGAAATATGCCGAGAGCGTTAGTTCCGGGACGCCGGATTCCGTCCGGCAGCTCGCCGAGCAGATTACCGAAGGCATGACTACGGATTACGAAAAAGCCTGTGCAATCCGCGATTATCTGCAAAATGGTGAATTTACCTATTCGCTTGGATTTCAGAAAACGGATTCCGACAATGTGGAGAGCTTCCTCTTCCGGAACAAAACCGGCGTTTGCTATCAGTTTGCCAGCGCGATGACAGAGCTCTGCCGTGCGGTCGGGCTGCCGGTGCGGTATGTCGAGGGTTATATGATGGGCGAGCCGTCTACCCGTCCGGGATTTAACTATCAGATTTCGACCCGCCATGCCCACGCATTTACCGATGTGTATCTCACAGGTTACGGCTGGATGATGTTTGATGCAACCCCCGCTTCTGCCGGTGCGGCCGAGGATAGCGGCAGGGGTGTGCTGGTCACGCTGCAATATTCCGGACTGATTCTGTTCGGGGCGGCAGTTCTGCTGATTGTCGTGCTGGTCTGGCTGATTCCGACACTGCGCGAAGCGCACTTCCGCCGGAAATTCCGCCGGGAGCTCAGTGCAGAATATGTGCAGAAGGGCTTTGCGCGGCTGCGAAAGCAGTGGAAGGCGGATCCGGCAAAGACTGCGCGGGTGCTGTGCGGGGAGCAGGGAACTTTTCTCGGGCTCGATTTGCAGCCGCTCTGCGACGGAATCGAGACGACGGTTTATGCGGATCAGTGCCCGAAGGAGACTGCGGAGCGGTTCTATCAGGTGTACTGTGCCGCATATGACGCCTATCGCCCGGCGGTTCGGGCGCACCGGAAGGCGCAGCGTGCCGCACGGAAACAGGCGGCTGCATCTGCAAAAGCCGGAGCATGATTTGCCGGAAATGTATATTTTCGGGACGGGCTTTGCACGATTTTGCACGCGTCAGAATGTTGAAAAAAGGCGAACATCCGGTTGCCGATCCCCGAAAAACACGAATTCACACGCTCTCAGACTTCAAAATTGTTGAAAACTCTGTTGAATCTGTTTGAAACAAAATAAAATTGCCATACATTTCCGCTGCATAAAACGGCTGCGTGCCGGAAATTCTATTCTTGCCCTGTATCATTTTCGGATACGGGCGGAAAGGAATGGCAGAATATGGCAATGAGAAGAAGCAGAACACAATGCCTTGCAGCGGCGCTGCTGACTGCCGCGGCAGGGTGCATGATGCTGACCGGCTGCGGACATGATGACAGCAGCTCGAATACGGAACCGGAGGCTGCGTCGTCTTCGACGGTGCGAACCGATACCGATACCACCCGCCGCACGGAGCACAGCACGGTCACTTCGACGGAGAGCACGGGAACGACCAAGCAGGGGCTGATCGACAAAGCCGAGAGCGCACTGGATTCGCTGAGCGAGGATGTCACGAGCATTCTCCGCGAGGGTACCAGAGAAGTTCACCCCTTTGACTGACAAAGCAAACAGAACCGCCTGCTTTCATAAAACAGGCGGTTCTGCTTGTATCGGTGTATCGAAAATAACGTAAATGCGTATTGTTACGAAGCGTAACAGCACTGTTTCAGATGCTCCCTTGCTTGTTCGCGGAGGGTGTGATATCATGAAGACACAGCAGGGGACACACCCCGCCGCTGAATCCATCAAACGGAGGTACATCATCATGACATTCGGTGAAAAATTGAAAAACGCGAGATTGAAGGCTGGGCTGTCGCAGGAGCAGCTCTCGGAGAAGCTGCACGTTTCCCGCAGCGCGGTCGCGAAATGGGAGACTGACAAAGGTATGCCGGATATTGCGAATCTGAAAGCAACCGCACAGCTCCTCGATGTTTCGATCGACTACTTGCTCGATGACAGCGATATGCTCTCGTGCAAGACGATGAAGGAAGCAATCCATCCCGCCGATTATCAGAAATCCGGTAAATGCCGCTGCTGGCAGGATGCCGCTGTGCTGGCAAAATTTCCGAAAGCGATACAGATTTTTCCGCTTATCCGGAAAAAGAAGCTCTCCAGGATCGAGAGTATTATGGAATGGACGCTGCTGCCTGCCTTCGGCATCTTTCAGACGGTCGATCAGATCAACAGCGGCTGCGCGTTTTATCTTGCAGAGGAGGGCGACCGGCAGTTTTTCATCGCCGTATCAAAGGAATTCATCGAATACAGCGCGCTTGCTGCAAGGGTGAATGACAAGAAATTTGAGGTCGGGAATTACATCTACCAAAAGGCGAACTATGCGTTGATCTGACACTCAGCTTCGCAGCATCCGCATGGCATTGAGCACCGCGAGGATTGCGACGCCGACATCGCCGAAGACTGCTGCCCACATTCCGACCAGCCCCAGCGCACCGAGCGCCAGTAGAATCGCCTTGACGCCGAGCGCAAAAATCAGGTTTTCTATGACGATCCGGTGCGTTTTGCGGGCGGTTTGCAGCGCATTGCACAGCCGTGCGGGTTCATCCGTCATCAGCACGATATCCGCGGCTTCAATCGCTGCATCAGAGCCCAGTGCGCCCATTGCAATGCCGAGGTCGGCGCGTGCGAGCACAGGCGCATCGTTGATGCCGTCGCCGACGAATGCGAGCTTCTCGCCTGCCGGCATTTCGCCGAGCATCTGCTCCAGCGCTTTGAGCTTCTGTCCGGGGAGCAGCTCGGCTCGGCAGCCGTCCAGTCCGAGCTCCTTTGCGACCGATTCCGCAATCGTGCGGTCATCGCCCGTCAGCATGGTCATCTGCCGGATGCCCTCTTTCCGCAGCGCCGCGACGGTTTCCCGGCTGTCCTTTTTGCATACATCCGCGATCAGAATGCAGCCGGCGAACCGGTCGCCCTCTGCCACATAGATTTTCGTACCGGGCTTTTCACAGGTGCGGAATGCGATTTGATTCTGCTCCATGAGTTTTGCATTGCCCGTCAGCAGCCTGACGCCGTCGCTTTCGGCTTCGATGCCGTAGCCGGGCAATTCTTCGAGGACTTCGCAGCGTTCCGGCGTCTCCGTGCCGAATGCCGCCATAACGGACTGTGCAATCGGGTGATTCGAGCCCTGCTCACAAGCTGCCGCAATTGCGAGCAGCTTTTCTTTTGTATAGCCCTCCGCGGGCATCAGCTCCGTGACATGGAAGACGCCCTCAGTCAGCGTGCCGGTTTTATCGAATACGATGCCCGTGACATGGGTCAGTGCTTCGAGGTAGCTGCTGCCCTTCATCAGCACGCCCTGCCGCGATGCCGCGCCGATGCCGCCGAAATAAGTCAGCGGAATCGAAATCACCAGCGCACACGGGCACGAAACGATCAGGAAGACGAATGCTCTGTGGATCCAGTCTGACCACACGCCGCCGAATGCGAGCGGGGGAATCAGAGCGAGCAGCAGCGCCGCAATGACGACAACCGGCGTATAATACCGCGCAAAGGTCGTGATGAAATTCTCAGCCGGTGCTTTTCGCGCCGAGGCGTTCTCGACCATGCTGATGATTTTTGATGCAGTCGATTCGCTGAACGGTGCCGTGACCTCAAGCGTCAGCGTGCCGGACTGATTGATGCAGCCGGAGAGCGCCTGATCGCCGGGGCGGACGCTGCGCGGCACGGATTCGCCGGTCAGCGCGCTGGTATCGAGCATGGATTCGCCGGAGACAATCACACCGTCGAGCGGGATGCGTTCGCCCGGCTTGACGAGAATCTCGTCCGTTACCGCAACATCCTCGCAGCGGACGGTCCGCAGTTCGCCGTTTTCCAGCAGATTCGCCGTATCCGGGCAAATTTCCATCAGCGAAGAAATGGATTTCCGCGAGCGCTGCACCGCCATCGACTGGAACAGCTCGCCGATCTGATACAGCAGCATGACTGCCGCAGCCTCCGGGTACTCGCGCATGACAATCGCGCCGACCGTCGAGACGCTCATCAGAAAATGCTCGTCAAATACCTTGCCGCGCACGATATTTTTCAGCGCGTGCAGGACAACGTCCCAGCCGAGCAGCGCATATGTGCCGAGCAGAATGCCCGCGCCGGTCAAATGCTGCGCATCGCCCTTTGCGTGACAGAGCACAAGCCCGATCGCAAAGGTTACAACGCCGATCAGAATGCGCACGAGCATTTCCGTATTCCCTTCCGCGCTGTGAGCATGTTCATGTTCATGACAATGCCCGTCATGACAATGCCCGTCATGGCAATGCTCCTGCGCATGATGCGTATGTACGTCCTTTTCATACGGTGCAACTGCAACCTCCGGCTCGTGCTTATGCACGATTTCCGTGATTTCATGCTCCAGCCCGGCGCGGTCAGCGGAATCGGTCTGCACCGTCAGCTTTTGCTGCATCAGATTGACCGACGCCGCAGTCACCGCAGCCAGTTTGCTGACATCCCGTTCAATTTTCGCAGAGCAGTTCGGGCAATCCAGCCCTTTTAAGTGATATACCAATTCCATAGCACCCTCCGATTGTTAAATTGTTGAGCACTCATTCAACGAATGCTCCGATACATTGCCCGGCTTTCACCGGGCATTGCTTATTCTGAAATATGTTCGTAGCCGAGATCCAGAATGCGCTGCACATGGTCATCCGCGAGGGAGTAGTACACATTCTGCCCGTCTCTGCGGTATTTGACCAGCCGTGCGATACGCAGGGATTTGAGCTGATGCGAAATTGCGGATTTGGTCACGCCGAGCAGTGCAGCGAGGTCGCAGACGCACATTTCATGCTGCTCCAGCGCATGAAGGAGCTGCACGCGGGTCGCGTCGCCGAAGAGCTTGAACAGGGTTGCGAGGGAAATATAGGTGTCCTTATCCAGCACTTTGCCCCGTACTTGCCGCACGACGTCTTCATGGATCATGTCGCAATCGCATTCGGGCTGCATGGTCACATCCTCAGCCATATCGCACCTCCTAAGTTGAATGGTTGTTCAACCGTTGATATTATAGCATATTTTGCAGCGCTTGTCAAGAGGAAAATGGAAATAGGTATGACAAATCAGTGGCTTTTCATTTCACATCCGGCGTAAAACGCTTCGCCGGACTCATTTGAGAATCAGCCAGACCGCAAGCGCGAGAATCAGCAGAAGCATCACGGAAGCTGTGATAAACAGTGCAAGATGCTGTGCTTTCCGGTTCTGCGGGCTTTGTGCGGGCGGCGGAGCAGGCTGCTCCCTGATCGGTTCCGGCATTTTTCCGCTGAGCGGCACAGCATGAAGCAATCCGCCGCATACAGCGCAGAATTTTCCAGGCGGCGATTCCCGCCGGCATCGACAGCAGAGCAAAATAATCCCTCCGTTTATCCGAGATTTTCCGGCTCAGAGCCGGTCGCAATGATGAACCAATAATTCGTGCCGAACGAGCTGATACCCATGTGAATTCCGATCCGGTCGATCCATTCGGCGGTCAGCATGGTTTTTTTCGCTGCATCCGTATTTTGTTTCTCCAGGGCTTCCTTCTGCATTGCTGCGAAGAGCTCCTCCGCCGTCATGGCTGTATTCGGGACATGAAGATAGTAGACCTGTGCTGACAGGTTCAGGTTATTCAGTTCCGTCTGGAGCTGCTGTTCCGATACCATAGGAGAAAGTGCGAGTTTGCGTGCAATTGAGATGAGCTTGGGGTCTGCGGTGAGCGTTAGAAGCCGGTTTTCGCTGCGCGCCTGATTGATTTTTGTCAGCAGAAGTTTGGTCTGCTCATCGGTCAGGTTTCTCAGTGCATTCTGCCGGAGCGCTTCATAATCGCCGTAGGAGAAGCCGGGCATATTCCAGTAATTTTCAAGCTCGGAGTAGCAGGTTCGGCTGATGCTCAGCAGCTCAGTCCATTGGCGGTTCGTGTAGATGCCGTTCAGATAGTCGAGGCATTTCTGATTGATCTCCGGAAAGACCCTGTCATTCCATTTGCTGCAAGCTGCCGCATAGAACAGCGCACCTTTGCCGCTGCCGTCATTAAAAAAGTGCTGCTCCTCCGCTTGCGAGGCTGCAAGCTGTTCGGTGAGCGTTTTCTTTTCATCGGCGAGCTGCTGCTTTGTTTTGCTGCTGTATGAATACCAGTCGGAAGAGCGTTCTGCTGCGGCGATTTTCTCATAGGCAGCGAGGAAACCGTCGGTATCGCGGGCCGACAGAATCTCATTGACGATTTGCTCACCCTTCTGCGCATTTTCAATCTCAAGCAAAGTCTGTGAAAGAACAGATTTCGTGTCGGCATCCGAAACCTCCATCAGCCGGCTGATCGTCTCTTGTGCGGCATCATAGCTGATTACGCCGCTGATGCTGTCCTGTTTCAGTTGCTCAGCGGCACGCTGCGTGCTGTTCTCCGCCTGCTCCGTACTCTGTGCGGCGGGAATGCGCCGGAGCAGCCTGACTGCCTGATCGTAGTTCTGCCGGTCGAGGTAATGGGCTGCGAACCTTCCGCTCAGCAATCCGAACGCGAGAAAACCGGCAGCTGCCGTCTGCAAGACTGCGAGCGAAAGCAGGCACAGATTGAATTTGCCGAATTTCGGATTCTTTTTCTCCGGCATTTTCTGTCCGCAGAACGGGCAGTGCTGATACATCTCCTTGACGGTTTTTTTGCATCGCGGGCATTTCATAATTCGCTGCCTCCTTTCAGAATACGCAGCGCCCGGAGCAGCGTGCCTTGCGCAGCGCCGGCTCCGGACGCAGAACAGATGTTTGATTATTTGCCGAGGATTTTGGTGCGCAGAAAATAATTCGCGTCCTTGATCGCATTTTGCTGCGCGGTAATGACCCAATCGGTGTAGTATTGTGTCTCCCAATGGTTGGATACCGGGCTAGTTCCGTTTGCTAATAGGGTAATGCTAAAGTTGGGATCTGCAAGCTCATCGCGCGTACGGTTGAGAATTTCGGTCAGAATCGGCTGAATATTCGCTTGCAGCGCCATTTTTTCATTATCAAATCCGGTGAAAACGCCCTGTGGATCTGTGATTGTGCCGTTTACAACATTATTCTTCTCGACCGTGATATAGACTGGCGCCGTGGTTCTTCCGCTGACGGTAATCCTCCATGTGACACTCTGGACGCCTTTGCCGTGATCATTATCATCCTTCCATTTCCACGAATACCATTGTCCGTCGTTCTGGCAAACCGCTGACTTAGGATCGCCGGGGATGGAGAATGTCACAGGCGGCTCTGTTTCAGAGGTAGCGGGCGCCTCAGTTGTTGTGGCGGGAGCTGTGGTTGTCGCCTCCGTTTCCGTGACGGTCGTGGTCGGTTCTGTTTCGGTTGTTGTTTCCGCAGAGGAGGTTGTGGATTCGGTATCGGAATCTGCCTCCGTGGTATCGGAATTCGCAGCCTGGGTGGAGACGGTTGTGGTTGTATTACTGCTGTCCGTATCCTCAGAGCTGAGCTCTGCGGTGCTGATTTCGCTGTTCTGCGGTGCCTTTTCCGGCTTCTTCGAGAATTTCAGTGCAGCGATGATGCCGATTGCGGCACAGGCAGCGAGTGCGGCGATGATGACCGCGATCTTCTTAAAGCTGCCGCCGGAAGATTCCTCCGGCTCCTCCTCGATGATCGGTGCAGCGGGTTTCGGCGGGGAAACCGGCTTCTCAGGCGGTGTATAGGGGGGAGCAGCGGGTTCCGCCGGTTTGACCGGCCGTGAAATAACGGGCGCGGCAGGTTTCGGAGCCTCGCCGCCCCAGTTCATACCGTTCTGCTGCGGAGCAGCGGGCTTCGGCTCCGGAGCGGGGGCAGACGGAGCGGCTATCATTGCGGTTGCTGCTAATGCAGCTGCCTTTGGCGCCGAGCCGGATGCTGTATATTCCGTATCGCTGCGCGGCATGACACGGTCAATGATTTCTCTGACCTCAGGGGGCAGTGTTTGTTCAAAGCTGTTGCGGCGTATACTGGATGCGCGCTTTGCAGAGAGTTCTTTATTTTCCATCTGCTGTTACCTCATAACCAGAATAATGCCGACCACATTTGCTGCCAGCAGGGCGACATTTGCAATAATCAGTCCTGTGCGGATGCGTTTCCGCTTTCTCTTTGCCGCCTCGGAAGCTGCGGAGAGCTCCCGTGAGGAAGCACTGCGGTCGGCGGAAACGGAAATGGGGGGCGCCGGGGCAACGGGCGCCGGTGCAGGCGCGGGTGCGATAACGGGCGCCGGAGCGGGAGCAGGCTTCACGGCGTCCGGCGTAACCATAGAGCCGCCGAAGCCCTTGCCCCATGTGACCTGCTGCGTAGCCGCGGCGGGTTTTGCTGCGCCGCAAATGGAACAGATGCCTGCGGAATACGGATTCAGGGTCTCGCAGGTTGCGCAGACCCACATTCGCGGTGCGCCGCAGGTGCAGACAGAGGTTGTGTCCTGATTCCCTTTTTTACATTTACTGCATATCCACATATTTTATTACCTCACCATAAATCATCGTCAGTTGCACTGAACAAGCCAGGGTTTGCCTGTGATGCTTCCTTTGGCGCGGCGGATTCAGCTTTCTTGAAAGCAAGATCCTTCTCCCGGAAGCCGGAAAGCAGATCCAGAACCTGCTGCATGGAGAGCCTGTTTTCGGGCTCCTTTTGCAGCATTCCGACCAGAAGCTGACGGTAATGCTCGGGTAGCGCAGGATCGAGCTTGGGCTCATCTCCGCTCAGAATCGACTCATAGATATAGTCATACTCCGGCTTGATGACCGGCATATGCCCGGTCAGTAGCTGATGAAAAATGATTCCCATTGCAAACACATCGACCTTCGGGGTCAGTGTATCGCATTCGCCGATGATATAGAGCAGCGTTTCCGGCGCATAATAGACGGTATCGCCCTGAATCTCATCGGGATCGGGCGGATAATCCGCCAGATAGCTGGCGTCGAAGTCGATGATCTTCATTGTGAAGAAGCCGCCGTTTGTCTGTTTAATCAGCAGGTTATCCGGCTTGACATCGGCATGGACGACATTGTGCTCGGCGAGTCTTGCAAAGCTGTTTGCGAGCACCTTCATGACAATGAGCTTATGCTCCATATCGAACCGGCTCAGAATGGCGAAATCCATTGCATTCTCGGAGACCTTCTGTGTCACGAGATAAAACCGGCTTTTGAACTTGAAAAAGGAGACCGGAACGACCAGATTACCGGTTTGCGCCGCAACGATTGTGTTATAGATATGGCTTTTCTGCTCAAACCAGTGGATGCATTCCTCAATCCGTTTTTCGCGGAGCGTCGGATTCAGCTCGACGCTGTCATCGGGATAGACGGGAGAGAGGAACTCCTTGATAAAGAATTCCGTATCGCCCTTCCAGCAGAAGCCCCATTTGGAGAAGCCGCTTTTGTTGCTGGTCAGCGGCGCACGCAGAGTGTAGTCGCCGATATTATAGGGCTGAAATTCTTCCGGTGAAGGTTGTTCCTTCGGTTTATCCTCACCGGTCAGCCCTTTGCCTATTATCAAAGTCATTCTTCAAAGATCACCGTCTTTTCTGCACATATTCTCTGTAATATGTCGGCTTGAACTTTTCCCAGAGCTCGGCCGCTGCGGATTCACTGTCATCATTGGCGAGCGGCTTGATGTACTTTGTATTATGCATACCGTAGAGCTTCATGAACAGGCGCTTGCATTCCTCAAAGCTGCCGCAGCCGTAGATGGAGATTACGATTGCGCAGTCATCTCCGGCGGTTTTATCCAGCTCATTGATGAGATTCTGCTCCCATGCCCTTTCGTTGGTTGAGCGCATCAGCGTATTGAGCAGCAGATGCTGGAAGTGCATCGGGGTACGCAGGTAGCCGAAGCAGCCGTCGGTTGCCGTAATCAGCATAATCGGCGAGTGCAGCTTGATAATTTTTTCGTGCATCACGAAGGTCTTGTCCGCATTGACGACATTGGAGAGCCTCGCGTCGCTTTGCAGATTGGAGTAGGCATCCTCCTCGGTTTCGAGGTCATCCTCGGTAATCTGGCAGATGCCGTCGGTATTGAGCATATAGCCTCTGGAATCGCCTGCCCAGAGGTATTCGCAGTAGACATTGCCGTCATTGCCGGTTTTCGAGACAATGATGCTTGCGGTTGTCGGCAGCTCGCGGAAGAGGTCGCCGCCGATTACAAAGGAGGAATGCTCGCTGATCTCCTTCTTGACGGTCTGGAGAACGAACTTGAGCTTCTGCTCAAGCCGCTCGGCGTCCTTGCCGTCGAAGCGGAAGCCGTCGTTCGGGGCGGAATAGAAGCGGTCTACGATATCGCCGGCGATATTTGAGGCGAGACGCGCACCGCTCTGATTCTTCGCCTTCTGATATTTCTGCGCACCCATACCGCCGCAGCCGTCAAAGACGGCGATGTAGCCTGTATTGGTTTTGCTTTCGGAATACTGGAGGGCGAAGGCATCTTCTCCTGCACCCTTGATACGCTCCTTGGAGGCACAGATCACAAGATCCGGGAGCGCATTGGTCGAGCCGCCCTGCTGGGCAGGATTTATGACTGCCATGGCTTAAATACTGTTGGCAATGGCATTGATGATCTGGTGGTAATCGGCTTCCTCCAGACCTCTGCCTGCCTCAGACATAAAGTGGATGACATTGTTCCATGTCTTTGTGATGTCGCTCCAGCCGGGGACATCGGGGGTATACATGATAAGACGCTTGGCGTTATCCTCCATATAACCGCCGTCCTTCTTATCGCCCCACCATTTGGTCAGCTCATCAAAGCTCTTTGCCATGGTTTTCGGGTAATTGTAAGCGCCTCTTGCGTAGCCGATCGGGTGCGTTGAGGCATCCGACCATACGACGATGATCTGGCGTCTTCTGACGCCGCCGTCCGACCACTTGGAGCGGATGGCGAAAGCGAGCGCCTCAAGGCCGTCCTCCGGCTCATCGCCGCCGCCGAAGGCTTCGATCGAGTTGACGGTCTCGCGGAAAATCTGGTCATCTGCGGGGAGATTGAAGAAGTTTGTGCGGAGCATCGCGTCCTCGCGGTCCTCAACATAGTCGCGGAATGCGACAACCTTGATGCGCAGAGCATCAATAATCTTTTTCTTCTCCTCCATGACGCGCATCAGATCCGGATAGAAATTCAGCGCATTGGTCTTGACAAGATCAAGCAGATCGGTCATACTGCCTGTAGCATCAATTACAAATACCAGATCGACATTGTATGTCGCTTTGAAATTGCTTCCCATGGTGATAGTTCCTTTCATTCAAATATAATATTCATCGGCAAAAGTGCCGCTTTTTCAGATATTGAATCGGGCTCAGAATTCGTCCTTATCAAAGACATCGTCGCCGGTGCTGGTCTTCTGCTCTTTCTTGTCAAAGTGGAGCTTCAGACCGGTTTCTTCTTTTCGGATGCCGCCCATCCGGAGCGCCGGAGTATCCTGATTATCCGCACTGTGCTGCTGATTTGTGTTTTCGCGGTTCCGGCGGGATTCCTGATTGGAAGCAGGCCGTTCAGCGGGTGCAGCAGGAATTTCGGGCTCGGGGGCGGGCTTTTCCGCCTCTCCGGTAAAGGGATCGGTAAACACATTCCGGAGCGCATCGGAATCCTGCGGGGCATCTGCACCGATGCGGAAGCCGCAGCTTGTGCAGAACAGTGCATCCGGGTCGAGCTTCGCGCCGCAGTTCGTGCAGAACGATGCCTGCGGAACAGCGGGCTGCGGGATCACGGGTTCAGTCTGCGGGAATTCCGGTTCAGTCTGCGGAATTTCCGGTTCAGTCTGCGGAATCACGGGCTCATACGGCGGCGTATCCGCTTCATACTGCGGTATTTCTTCGCCAAACTGCGGAGCCGGTACCGGCTGCGGGAAATCAACCTGCGGGAACGGTGCAGGCTGCGGTGCCGGGAAGGGTTCGGGCGAATACTGCCCGTCCGGTACATTCAGCATCATATCCTGACCGCCGACCGGTGAAGGTGCAGGCTGCTTTTTCTTTTTCTCAAGGAAGCCGTGGCCGATATAAAGCTGCACAAGGAAGCATCCGAGTATGAGCAGTCCCATCGCCAGATAGGTCAGAACCGAGAGCTTGCTGGAACCGGTAATCAGAGAGCCGAGCAGATAGCCCGCAAATGCACCGCAGCTCAGCGACGATGCAATCATGAGGAACGGCTTGCGGAATCTTGCGCCGAGCAGCGAGATGATCGCGGCAATCCCGATGCTGAAAGCAAAGAGAATAATCGTCAGAACCGTCAGGGTTGCGCCTGCGTCGATCGGTTCGGCGTCGGAGAGCAGCGTCTGACGGTAGCCGAGCCAGACGGAATACGCATTGACATAGCGCTCGCGGAGAATAAACCAGCTTCCCAGCAGAACCGGCGGGAAGGTGCAGGTCATCATCATGATGAAAGCCGAGAACCGCCGCCGCTTAAAGCAGAAGAAGATCAGACCCGCCGAGAGTACGAAAACGGCTGTATTGAGCCAGATCGGGACAGCCGTAAAGAACTTGGTATCGGCGCCGGTCGCGGCACAGATCAGCTCAGCGGCAGAAAGCCCGTTCATCAGCAGGAAAACGAGCAGAGAGGCGAAAAACGGGTAAGACTTATGACCTGTGCAGCCCCAGAGGAGCGAGAGCAGAATCAGTACAATCAGAATTGTAATCATGACGCCCTTGCCGATATAATCGGTGAGTGCGGTGCCGAAGGCGTCGTGGAATTTATACTGTGCCTCTGCGAAAAACGCGGCCATATCCGTATCTGCGTCATAGACTTCCTTGTGTGACGCAATCTCATCGTAGTATTTTTTCATCGGCTCGGTGTCATCGAGGAAGGTCAGGTAGTCTTCCGAAACCGTGGAGCGGGATGTGTTCGCGTTTGATACATGGGCTGCTGTGGTAGCGGGGATTGCCCGACCATTGGCTGTGGTGACTGTTAATGCAGCGGTAGTTGTTGTAGTGGTAGTTGTTGAGGTAGTCGTCATGACTCTTGAAGTTGTAGTGCCGGTTGGAACGGTATCAGCCGATACGCTGAATGCAGCACCCTGTGTCAGAATCAGCGCAGATGCGCCGACCGCCAGAATCTGGGTGAGTTTCCGAAATAGCTTCATTTGATCGCCGCCTTTTTATGTAATGTATAGTACAAAGTGGATCATACATCGAAATCGTCTGCCTGAATGAACAGGCTGCTCTGGTGTCTGCCGGATTCGGGGCTTTCGGCTGCGGGAGCCGGTGCCGGAGCAGGCACAGGGGCAGGAGCAGGCGCGGGTGCGGGCTCCGGTACAGGTGCCGGAGCGGGCGCATCGCTGTAAAATCCGCCGGGCGTGGGCAGATCGTCAAATTCATCAAAGGGATCCGCTTCCGGAACAGCCGGTGCAGCGGGAGCAGCAGGAGCGGGTGCATCCCCATAGAATCCCTCAGGTGCTGCCGGTGCTATCGGAATAGCGGGAGCGGGTGCATCCCCATAGAATCCCTCGGGTGCTGCCGGTGCTATCGGAATAGCGGGAGCGGGTGCATCCCCATAGAATCCCTCAGGTGCTGCCGGTGCTGCCGGTACAGCGGGAGCGGGCGCATCCCCATAGAATCCCTCAGGTGCTGCCGGTGCTGCCGGAATAGCGGGAGCGGGCGCATCCCCATAGAATCCCTCGGGTGCTGCCGGTGCTGCCGGTACAGCGGGAGCGGGCGTGTCATAAAAACCGCCTGCTGCTGTTGCCGGAACAGTCGGAGCGGGTGCGTCATAGAATCCGCCGGGTAATGCGGGCGCGGGCGGTGCTGCCGGCGCAGGGTTGCCGTAGAATCCGCCGGGTGCAGGCGGCGCAGGGTTGCCGTAGAATCCGCCGGGTGCAGGCGGTACAGGGGTACCGTAGAATCCGCCGGGTGCAGGCGGTACAGGGGTACCGTAGAATCCGCCGGGTGGAGGCGGTGCGGGGCTGTCATAGAAGCCGGCAGGCGCCGCGGGTACGGCGGACACCGGTTTATTCGTCACTTTGGCGCCGCAGTTTACGCAGAAAGAAGAATTCTCCTCAAGCTTCGCACCGCAACCGGTGCAAAAGGACGGCGCGGGAGCCGGAACCGGGGCAGGTGCCGCCGGAATCGGAGCCGGGGCAGGTGCTGCCGGAATCGGAGCCGGGACAGGTGCTGCCAGAATCGGAGCCGGAGCGGGCGCCGGCTGGGAGACCGCCGAGCCGCAGATCACACAGAAGCGTGCGTCTTCCTCGAGGTCTGCACCGCAGTTTGCGCAGGTGCCGTAAATACCCATATTATCTACCTCTGTTTCCGTTATATTTGTATTGCGGCAAAAACCGGAAAAATCCGAAAATGAGCATATTCTGCCACAATATACTATGCATAAAACATTATACCATATCTTCCAAAAGATGTCAATACGGCATCCGGCTCTTTGGAGGCTTTCACAGTTTGAAAACGATTATTTTAGTGCATTTGTTGCGGCTCCGGAAAAAGAAAAGCCCGCATTCACGTTTGAAATGCGGGCTTCCTGTTATTTGGGCAGCCTGCCGGTGAGCATTGCGCCGTTTTGCTTCAGCCAGCAGTAGCACTGCTTATAGTCCGGGAATACGCGGTAGATTTCGGCATAGAATGCGGGAGAATGGTTCGGGTGGATCCGGTGACAGAGCTCGTGGACGATCACGCTGTCGAGCACATCAGCCGGTGCCAGCATCAGCAGGCAGTTGAAATTGAGGTTGCCGGCTGCCGAGCAGCTTCCCCAGCGGGTTTTCTGAAATCGGTATGTGATTTTGCCGTATGTCACGCCGATTTTTTTGGCATAGAATGCGGCGCGTACCGGGATTGCTTTTTTCGCACGCTGCCGGAGCTTTGCAAGATCCTCCGGCGAGAGCGGCGGCAGTGCGGAAAGCTGCGCATGGATTGCCTGCTGCATGGCGAGATGCGAGCGGATCCAAGCGGATTTTTCCGTGAGAAAGCGCCGGATCTCCGATTCCGGCAGCCGCATCGGCGCACGGACCAGCAATGTGCCGTCTTTCCTTATCTCGGCAGCGAGTGTTTTTCGTTTGCTGCGAATGACCGTAATCTCGCAGGGCAGATTCTGTACCGTCATCTTAATAGAATGTCGCGACTTCCTGCGCCGGGGCTTCGGCATCCTGAATATCCGAGAGCTGCAAAATCGGGGCGGGGGAGCCGTCGCGGTTGCGTTTCAGCTCGACCTTGCCGGTCACGGTATACCACTGCCCCTTGCGCGGCGTGAACTTCTGGGTGAAGAATGCACCGAGCCAGCAGAACTGGATATCCTCGACGCAGCAGGTCATGATATGTCTGCCGACTGCGACCATATTCTTCGGGAAATTGAGCTGCCGGACTGCCATGCATTTGAAGGTCATGACTTTGCCGTTATACTTCTCCGGCGTTTCCATGAGATCGCGGAACCAGAGCGCATAATCGCGGTCTTCAATCGTAATATGTGCCGCCTCGACGTCAAACGGCAGCGGATCCTCAATGTCATCAAACATCGTCTTGCCGTCCGGATACTCATAGTAGATATCGGTTCTTCTGCTGACGCCGCGAACGATCTGGTGGAACTCCTTGACGGTCATATCGTCGGTGAACCGGTTGAAGAACACCATTTCGCAGGCATTGATCTTATCGACAACAAGGCTGCGCATATTGGCATTGTAGGTCATGAAGGTTGAGGCGTCTGCGATAAACACCGCCTGATATACCGCCCAGTCATCCGGAAGGGCATTGAACAGGTCGGTAATCAGCCACATCCCGTTGTATTCCATGACAACCCGCTCTGCATTGTACTGTTTCAGCAGTTTTTCGAGATTTTCGGGATTCAGCTCGTCCTTTTCCTCAATGATATGCGGGAAAACGGTATCCTTCGGGAAGCGGCTGAAATCGTATTCGCATTCGCCCTCTTCACAGATCAGCAGCAGCGTGCGCTCGCCGTTCTGGAAGCGTTCGTCTTCCAGTGCGTCCTGCACAAATTTCGTTTTGCCCGCCTCCAGAAAGCCGGTGAACAGGTAAACGGGAATAAAATCGTCCTGATTTGGCATAATTCTGCCTCCTTAACCGATGCCGAACAGCTTTGCGACCGCATCCTCGCGGAGCTCCGAGCCGATGACGCAGAGTCTGCCGGTTGTCTCGGCGCTGCCGAAGCGCACATCCGGCACGCCCGGCACATAGTCAAAGTGAATCCACTTGCCGTCCGCGCCCGCGACGATGCCCTTTGCGCGGAGAATCACGCCGTATTTTGCTTCGTCATCGAGAGCACGGAGTGCCGCCGTGATTTCGTCCGCCGTATAGGTTTTCGGCGTCTCGGCGCCCCAGCTTGTGAAGATTTCGTCCGCATGGTGGTGGTCGTGGTCATGGTCATGATCGTGGCAGCCGCAGGTGCAGTCCGGACCGTGATCGTGGTGCTCGTGCTCGTGCTCATCGTCGTCATCGTGATCGTGGTGGTGATGCTCATGCTCATGCTCGTCATCGTCGTGATCGTGGTGGTGATGCTCATGCTCATCATCATCGTCGTCATCGTCATGATGATGGTGGTGGTGATGCTCATGATTTGCCTCGTCAAGCAGCTCCTTGAGTGCATCGTCGAGCGTATTTTTCTGTGTCATGGCGTCGATCAGCTGCTGTCCGGTCAGCTCGTCCCACTCGGTCGTGACAATCGGGGCGGAGGGGTTGCAGGTGCGGATGCGCGCCACGGCATCCTGAATCTGCTCCTGCGTCAGACCGGCGGTGTGGCTCAGAATCAGGCAGCTTGCATAGGTGATCTGATTGTTGAAGAATTCGCCGAAATTCTTTTGATACATCTTGCATTTCTTTGCATCGACAACGGTTGTGAAGCCGTCGAGCTCGACGTCATGCGCATGGATATTGCGGACTGCGTTGATGACATCGCTCAGCTTGCCGACACCGGAGGGCTCGATCAGGATGCGGTCAGGCTTGTACTCCTCCAGCACCTGAAGGAGCGCTTTGCCGAAGTCGCCGACCAGCGAGCAGCAGATGCAGCCGGAGTTCATCTCATTGATCTGGATGCCGGCATCCTTCAGAAAGCCGCCGTCAATGCCGATCTGACCGAATTCGTTTTCGATCAGTACGAGCTTTTCGCCCTTGTAGCCGTCCTGAATCAGTTTTTTGATCAGGGTTGTTTTACCGGCTCCGAGAAAGCCGGAGAAAATAGTAATTTTGGTCAACACAAACACTTCTTTCTGAATGAACAAAATTCGGACACGAAACCGTGTGCTCTATTATTATAGCACGTTTTGAGCAAAATTGCAACTGTGCCCGCAAAAGAGCCGCTGTTCGTGCTGCAAAAGAGCCGCTGTTCGTGCTTTGGGGATCATATCCCTTCGCAAAAACGACCCGGACTCTGCAAAAGCAAAGTCCGGGTCTGCCGGATTATCCGGCAACTGTTACGACTGCCGTAACGGTGCGGTTTTGCGGCGCCAGCAGTTCTTCGGGTCTCAGTGCGATATCCGGTTCGCCGTTCGCATCAAAATACACCTGCCGGATGCGGGTGTGCCGGCACGGATCGTACAGCGGATCGGATGCATAGGTACCGCAGGATTTGGAATCATGCGCAGAGGGGCGCGCATGGTACACAATCAGCAGATTGCCGTTTTCATCGGTTACAAAGGAATTGTGTCCGGGACCGGATTCGCCGGGAACATCGGCGCTGCTCAGCATCGGAGCGGTTACCTTTGTCCAGCTTGCCGGGTTCATCAGGTCGGCGTCCGCATCGGCGGTCAGCCTGCCGACACAGTATTCCGAGCCGGTTCCCGATGCGGAGAAGAACACATAGATTTTGCCGCCGTGCTTCAGCACCGCCGCGCCCTCGTTGACGCGGTGATTGACAAGCTCCCATGCGAATTCAGGCTTCGTCAGCAGAATGGGCTTGCTGATGAGCTTCCACGGTTCATCGGGATTGATCTCCGCCATAAAGAGGGAGGAATCGCCCTTGATTTCTGCCCAGATCACATAATGATGACCGGCGTTCTCGAAATACGTCATATCCAGTGAAAAGCTGCGGAAGGAGTCGGTGTCGCCCGCGCTTGCCTGCATCTGTCCGCATTCCTCCCATGCGCCGGTATACGGGTCGCCGCTGCATCGCAGCACATAGGGGCGGATCGCCCAGATATCCGAGCTGGAACCTGCGGCAAAGAACATATACCAGACGCCGTTGATGCGGTGCATTTCGGGAGCCCAGATATGTTTTGCCATAATGCCGCTTGCATGTGCCTGCCAGATTGTCTTTTCCTCTGCATCTGCCAGCCCGCCGACGGTTTTGCTGCGCCGCAGAATAATCCGGTCATAGCCCTTGTTGACATCGCCGTATGCGGGATAGGATGCGGTGAAATAATAGTATCCGTCCCCGCCGTCCGCAACATAGGGGTCTGCGCGCTCGGTGATAAACGGGTTCGCGTAATCCGCAGCCTTAACGGTTCCGGAGACGGTATAGGTTCCCGGTTTTGCCGGATTCACCGCTGCAAGCTCCTGTGCATTCCATTCGACCGGCAGTTTCATTGTGCCGCCGTCGCTGTATGCTGCCGTGACGGTTTCCGGCATGACCGGAGCGGCGCCGCCCTCGGTACAGACGGTGACCGGTTTGATTCCGGTATTGTAGGAATGCAGCCCTGCGGAGGGGTATGCATGGACGAGCGCGGTATACTGTGCGCCGGTGATCGGGATGACATACCCGTGGCGCGGCGTGAAATCGAAGCTGTAATCTGTGCGCGGAACGGTCGTGAAATGTTCCAGATCGTTTGTTTTCTGCATGACATAGTATCCGTTCCCGTATGCATCGGACATCAGCAGCCACTCGTCTGAGCCGATGACGCGGTAGATATTCGGTCCCTCAACGCCGAGACTGCCCTCAGAGATCTGCTGTCCCTCGGTATAGGGCCCCGACGCGTGCGCCGCCTTTGCGAGATAAATGCGCTTGTTCGTCTCGTTTTTCCAGTACATATAGTATGTGCCGTTTTCGTAAATGATATCGGAGTCGATCGCATCGTTGCCGTTTGCGGGGGCAAAGAGCAGCGCCGGTGCGGTGTCAAGCGTGCGGAGATCTCTGCTGTAGGCATAGTACATGACCGTGCGGCTGTCCGTTCCCGGGACACGCGCCGCAAAATAGATCATATAAGCGCCCTTTTCCGGGTCATAGATCGCCTGCGGTGCCCATGCGCGGTCGCAGTTCATCATATTCGGATATTTGTTCGCAATCTCAATCAGCGATTCGTCGAACCAGTGAACCAGATCGGTCGATTTCGCGCTGATGAGATTCCGGTTGCTGCTCCAGCCGAGTGAGGATTTCATATCGGTTGCCAGCAGGTGATAAAGCCCGTCCTCGCCGCGGAAGATATACGGGTCGCGGATGCATCCCGTGCCGACGCTCGACTGCCAGACTGCTTTGCCGCCGTTCAGTGCGGTGAAACGGTATCCGTCGAGGCTGACAGCATAGGAAAGCCGCTCCTGATCGGGATTGTTGCCGAGAAAATAGGCAAAGAGATATGCCGACGGCTCCTCTTTGTACGGAATTTCGCAGAATGCCGTCCCGAAGGAGGATGCATCCCCGAGCAGATAACTGCTGAGCGTGCGGGCATCCGCCGCGCTGACAAAGCCGTCTCCGCCGCAGTCCGCGATGAAAGCAGAGACATCGTCAAATTCCTCAGAGAGCCCGCGCCGGAGCAGTGTCAGGTCGCGTGCATCGAGCCCGCCGCTGCGGTCGAGATCACCCCGCAGCAGCGTATAGCTGTCCCCGGCAGGGCGGATATAAAACTTCTGTCCCTCGCCGCCCCAGTAGTCCCACTGGTCGATGTTGGCGCCGTTTTCGTAGCTGATATCGTAGACATCGAGCACGGCGCTTTTGCTGCATTTTGCGCGGATATAATAGGCATCATCCGTGTGGTTCAGCGTGAAAAGCTGCGCATCCGAGCCGGTAAATTCCGTGAGCGCGATGTTGTTTCCGTTCGTGCCGTCAGCGCCTTCGACCGTCATTGCGAGCCCCTCCGCAGAGAAGATTGCGCAATAACCGCCGCCCTGCGCCGCTATGCGCCAGCGCTGTGCCGCATCGCCGCGCTGCTCCCACTGCATCACATTGCCGTCCTGAGCCGCAGTGAGATACTTGCCGCTCAGCCGTACCATAATCGTATAGTCTGTGCCGCTGAGAATCTGCGCCTGCAAATCGGCATATTCCGCACGGATCGGCTGCGCCGAAGCCGGTGCGGCCTGCGGTATCTGCATTGCGAGAAGCAGCGCGGATGCAATTGCAGGTATTCTCTTTTTATTCATGCGATATTCCCCATGCCCTTTTTGGTGATTATATTTCTGCCGTCAGGAACAGCTCCATGCTGCTGACGTCATCACCGTTTTTCTCTCCGTCCAGATTGAAGTCTGCCGCGTGTTCTTCAGCCGTTCCCTTGAATCCGTACATCAGACCGCGCTTGAGCAGCGTCAGGTCGATTGCATTGACATTGCCGTCGAGGTTCAGGTCGCCTGCGAGCACTTCCTCATTTGGAATTGCGAGCGCAATCCGGTCTACCGACGGCGCATTGCCCTGATCGTTATACAGTCTGACGGTGTTTTCGCCCTTCCGGAGCTGCACCTGAATATTGACCGCACGGATGCCCGTCCAGTCGTTGCGGTTCGCATAGCAATTGTCGATTTTCTGCGCAAATGCGCCGTTTACGTCAACTTTAATGCTGCGCGGCTCACCGGAAACATAGTAGATCCGGAGCGTATATGTGCCGTCTGCGGGGGCGGTGACATGCGGGAATGTGACCGACCCGTTTCCGCTGCCGCCGATGTACCCGACATAGGCACCGTTCGAGCTGTATCTGCCGTCTGCGCCGTCTGCAATTCTTGCGCCGCCGCCGAGTTTGTTGTCCTCTGCCTCATAGCTGAGATAGTTGGAATAGGGCGTAGTCAGTTTCATGCTGCCCTTTGTGATCTTCATGACGCAGCCGCCTTTTGCAAGCAGATTCTGCTCAATGACATCATTTTTCGTCAGACCCTTCCTGACCGTAACTTCGAGATCGCTGCCGTCTGCATTGTCATGGAAAATATAGGCATTGTACTGTCCGTCATCCTCGATCAGATCGGAGAGGCGGATGCTGATTTTTCTCGCGGCGATCGTCGATGCGCCGATATACCACTGCTTTCCGCTGCGCCGCGCCGTGACATTGAACTGCATCGGCCTGCCGCCGAGTACCTTCATGTCGTCCCAGACAACCGGCACGTCATTGAGAAACGGCAGTGCGGAGGAGCCTTCGTAGGTATAGACCGAGTGTGCAAAATGCTGCAAGCCGGATTCAATTGTGACTACATCGGCGAGCGCAAAGCCTGCGGTTGCTTCGCTGTTGCGCACCGGTACGCCGGTCGGGGTGAAATCCGCCGAGCCGACAACATTTCTCGTGAAGGTATAGGAGACGCGGTTTTCGAGCGAAGGACTCGTGAACCACTTGTAATACTCCGAGCCGTTGATCGCTTCAAATGACACGACATTCGGGAAGGTCCGGCTCTCGCCGCGCGGCAGCGTGCAGCCGTGGAACAGCACCATGAGCTTATTCTGTGCCGCGATTGTCGCACAGAGATACATCTGCTTCATGGTCTGCTGGGTATCGCTCTCATAGTAATCGACCTTGACGCCCTTGACGCCGAGCCCGCTGATGCGCCGGAATTCGCGGACAATCGTTTCCTCGTCGAGCAGAGAATAATACGGATAAGCCGGGTTGCCGTAGCTGTCCTTATAGCCGCTGTGTCCTTTGTTGTTGACGCCGTACCAGAGCCAGATGCCGATGCCCTTTTGTGCGCCGTATTCACACAGCTCCTTGATTTTCGCTTCGCTGTCATCCCAGAGTGCCCAGCCGAAGTCAACGCAGACATAGTCCCAGCCGTTTTCTGCTGCAAAATCAATATAGTCTTTCTGCGTATGGTATTCGACAGGTGAGTCGCCGCCGCTGCTCCACCATGACCAGGCGAGCTTGCCCGGACGAATCCAGTCGGTATCCGCGAGTACGGAGGGCGGATTGAGGTTCAGGATCAGGTCGCTTGAAGCCATCTGATCGAGGGAATCGCCGATTACAACGGCACGCCACGGCGTCCGGAAGGCGCTGTCAAAGGAGATGCTGTTGACCTTTGTGCCGCCTTTGAAGCGCAGGCTGTGATAGTTTCCGACGAATTGCAGTGCGCCGGCGCAGTAAGGCGTTTCCTCATTGAATACGCCTGCCTCGGAGACTGTTACCCAGCAGCGGTCGCCGATGACGCCGGTATACGGGCAGGAATAGGTTGATGCAGTCTCGTTCGCTCTGTCCTTCGGAAGCTCAACATAGTCCCATTCGTAGGTATTGTTCGGCCAGTTGCCCCAGAAGGTGCTGTTGCCGGGGAACATAACCTGTGTCTGCTCTTCCTTAATCGAAGCGCCGTGATTGAGCGCATAGCGCACGCCGATGCCGTCGTCATAGGCACGGAGCGTGACAGTCAGGGTGCTGCTGCCCTTGACCAGCGGGAATGTGACCTCGGTATAGTGATTGCGGATTGTTGTATGCTTGCCGAACGGCATCCGGTAGGTTTCGTCCTTCTGTTCAACCGTTCCTGCGGGGTCGGTCTGTGCAAAGCCGCTTGCGAGATCCTCGGTTGTTGTCACAATGCCGAGGCGGGAGGGCTGAATCACGACGGTTTCCGTGCCGGCGCAGACCTTGTTGACGGAGTAGTAGTATCTGCCGCTGCCGTCGCGCCAGAATTTCGCGGTCAGGGAGCCGTCCGGTGAGACAGCCTGCAAGGAGGGAATGCTGGTGACGGCGGTGCCGTCGGGGGCACGGGAGATCTCAGGGTCGGCGGAGGGCGCACCCTCTGTGATCGTGTCGTCCTCAAACGTATAGAGATAATCCGGCTCCGGAGAATTCACCGGCACATCGGCACCGGTCACCTGCGCCGCTGTCAGCGGATTGGAATAAAACGCAACATTGTCGATTTTGGCGTGCAGATCGTTGTCATTGTAAAGCGAATGACCGATGCCGCAGTAGGTGTAGGAGGGGAGAAGTCCCTCGCTGAACAGGCTGCTGCACGCCGCGGCAAGCGTATCAGCGCCTTCTCCGTTCAGGGTCTGTGCCTTGCCGTCGAGGTAGTATGCCGCACCGGAGGGCGTATAGACCGCCGTCAGCTGATGCCAGCCGGTATCGGGCGCAGCGCCGAGCGTGAAAATGGAGCGGTGCTTTCCGTCGTTTTCGGTTGTATTTTTGCCCGCAAATACGCTTGCACGGAATGCGGAATGGTCGTTCAGGTCAATCGAAATATCCGGCGAATTGTATGCATTGTTGCCGCCGCCGAACGGGACATTGGAAAACTGGAAAATGCGCGAATAATCGGAAGCGGAGGCGTCGAGTTTGATCTGCATACTGACCGAAAAGCCGTTTTTGCAGCCGGATGCAAACAGGGACGGGAGCTGGAGCCATCCTGAGCCGAATGCGCCGCCGCCGAGCGTCAGGACATTGGAACCCTGCCCGGAATCAAAGTCAACGGATGCACTGCCGCCGCGGATCACCGCGTCACCCTCTGCGCTGCCGCAGCTCGCAACCTTTGCGTTTTTGTAGATGAATGCTGCCTTTGCCGTGTTGCCGGAATGTTCACGGCTGACAGGCAGAAGCTGCACTGCCATGCCGAGCGCGATCAGGGCGCTGCCGGCTCTTTTTCTGATGAGATGCTTCACAAAATCAGTCCTCCTTATCAATCATGTCAAAACAGGAAACGGTAGGGGATACAGCGGCGCATACCCCCGCATTATGATGCTGATATCTATTATAAACTGAAATTTTGCGCATTTCAATATAAAAAAAGAATATATTATGTAAAAAACGAACATTATTTCCTGTTTGGAGCCTGTACCGGGATGAGGAGGGGGGACAGCGCGATCCCGTCCAGATGCAGTCAGGGCGATAATAATTCGTCGGGCGTTTTCAAAAAAGCAGCCCCGTATCCGAAGACACGGGGCTGCTTCAGACTGTCGATAAAGTGTCTCCGACGGATTCAAAATGGGGGCGCTGCCCCCATACCCCCGCTTAAGGGATACTATCCCTTAAGAATCCCATTTTATAGAAGC
>Ga0310691_10000608_pt1 | contig 64178 bp, 61 predicted proteins | sample 176DNAGHGlowgp2_FD_203887 | JGI IMG/M metagenome (GOLD analysis project Ga0310691, IMG submission 203887) | Sheep rumen microbial communities from Palmerston North, Manawatu-Wanganui, New Zealand - 1766 DNA GHGlow gp2 (v2) (version 2) | ecosystem: Host-associated > Mammals > Digestive system >...
AAAAATGCGGAGCACAGCAATGTGCCCCGCAGTATTGCAACTTTACATCAATAAACATCCAGCAGGCTGTTCAGGCGCATTGCGTCATCGTAGTTGCAAACAACCTTCCAGCCGCCGCCGCCGTTGCCGAGCTTGACAACATAGAGATAACCGGTATCGGAATAGTGGTCATCGCTGCCCTTAATGGAGAAACGAACCTTCAACTTATACCCCTTGCTGACAGTTGCTTCGGTGCCGAACTGATCGACAAGAAAATCCTCGATATTCTCGAGTGCCTTCTTCTTCATTTCGGTTTTCTTGCGAATATCAATCGTACATTTCAGGCTGTCACCGTATCTGTCTTCCAGATTCTCGGAAAGCTCCTCGTTGCCTTCCTCCAGGAAGTCCTTGTAGCCGTCTTTGCCTTCTTCTTCCTTCATCTGATCTATGATATCATCCGGAACCATCGCCTCGAAGATTGTCTCATAGTCGGCTTTCTGAATGCCCTTCTGAAGATCCTTGATCGCGCCCTTGTAGCCCCAGCTGACGCAGAAAATCAGAATAAACGCTGCGATAATGACTGCAACAATGCCGCCGCCGATTGCGCCGAGCTTAATCTTGGTGTTCTTATCGCCGTTCTTGAACTTGTCAATTGTCTCAGCCTTCACCTTGTTCAGAATCTCAGTGAACTTGTTGCCTGCGCCCGGTTTAGCCTGACCGTAACCGGCCTGCTGCTGATAGGACTGTGCCTGCCGTGCCGCAGCAGCGCCCTGACAGTTGCAGGGAACACCGACCGGAATCTGTGCACCGCAATACTCACAGAAAGTGGTCTGAGCGGGTGCCGGAGCAGGAGCCGGTGCCGGCGCCTGTCCGCGGGCTGCCTGTGCAGCGGGACAGCTGCAAAGCTGACCGTCCGGAACCTGCTGTCCGCAAAACTCACAAAATGCCATAATACTTCCTCCGTTTCATTCGTACGGCACAGATTGTGCAATCTGCGCCCCGTACAGTCTATATATAGCATTATAACACATTCGACAAATCATGTCAATGAAAAAAACAAGATTTTTTCATATTTTTTTTAGAATCGTGCGTTTCCGGCGGCAGAATTGACAAAGGGGCGGAAACGTGCTATAATTCTATTGGAATTTTCGCCTATCGGTTCGGTAGGCGGATAATACGGAACAGAGGGGGGACAGCCGAAGCCATGATTTACGCAGATTACGCAGCAACAACCGCGATGAGCCAAACCGCACTGGATACTATGCTGCGGCATCTCGGCGCGCTTTACGGGAATCCCTCTGCGCTGTATACGCACGGGCAGCAGGCAAAGCGGGTTCTGGAGGATGCCAGAAGCACCGTCGCGGCGCTGCTGCACGCAGAGCCGAAAGAGCTGACCTTCACCTCCGGCGGCAGCGAATCGGATAATCAGGCGCTCCGCTCTGCTGCGGCAATCGGCGCGGCGGCGGGCAAACGGCATATCATCTCAACCGCAATCGAGCATCACGCGGTTCTGCGGACGCTGGAACAGCTTGAACGCGAGGGCTTTTCCGTCACGCTGCTGGATGTGCCCGAATCGGGAACCGTCAGCGCGGAGCAGGTCGCTTCGGCAATCCGTGCGGACACCTGCCTTGTCTCGGTGATGTTCGCGAACAACGAAATCGGCACAATTCAGCCGGTCGCGGAGATCGGCGCAGTCTGCCGGGAACGCGGCGTGCTGTTTCATACGGATGCGGTGCAGGCTGCCGGTCATCTTGAAATCGACGTAAAATCGCAGAATATTGATCTGCTTTCGCTTTCCGCGCACAAATTTCACGGGCCGAAGGGAATCGGCGCGCTTTATGCACGGCGGGGCATCCGCCTGACGCCGCTGATCTGCGGCGGCGCACAGGAACGGGGCGTCCGCGCCGGAACGGAGAATGCACCGGCTGCGGCTGCAATGGCGGCGGCGCTCGGTGAATGCTGCGCGAATCTGCCGCAGATGCAGCAGAAACTCTGCCGGCAGCGAGACCGTCTGATCGACGGACTTTCAGCAATCCCCGGCAGTATGCTCAACGGCGACCGCCTTTGCCGTCTGCCTTCCAATGTCAATTTCAGCTTTCCCGGGATTGAGGGAGAAACGCTGCTTCTGCTGCTCGATCAGCGGGGCATCTGCGCCTCGTCCGGCAGCGCCTGCGCCTCGGGATCGGCAGAGCCGAGCCATGTACTCACGGCAATCGGCAGAGACCGCGATGCAGCGCGGAGCTCCCTGCGCCTGACCATCGGCGCGGAGACAACCGACGCGGAGATTGAGACGATCATCTCCGCCGTAACAGAATGCGTCACTGCCCTGCGCAGCCTGATGCATGACAGGAGTGAAACACCGACATGAAAAAAGCACTGATTGCAATGAGCGGCGGCGTCGATTCCAGCATTGCCGCCTATCTGACGCAGCAGGCAGGCTATTCCTGCATCGGCTGCACAATGAAACTGTATGAAAATGCAGATGCAAATATTCCGGCGGAAAACACCTGTTGTTCGCTTGATGATATCGAGGATGCGCGCAGTGTCGCATTCCGGCTCGATATGCCCTACTATGTGTTTCAGATGACCGATCTGTTCCGCGAAAAGGTCATCCGGAAATTCTGTGAAAGCTACTGCGCGGGACGCACGCCGAATCCCTGCATCGACTGCAACCGGTTTCTCAAATTTGAGGCACTGCTGGCGCGTGCGGATGCGCTCGGCTGCGGGAAGATCGTCACGGGACACTATGCGCGCATCGAAGAAACTGCGGAGGGATATCTGCTGAAAAAAGCCGCCGATCCCGCAAAGGATCAGAGCTATGTGCTCTATATGCTGACGCAGGCGCAGCTCGCCCGGATTCTCTTTCCGCTCGGGGCGCTGAAAAAGCAGGAGGTGCGTGAGCTCGCAGAGCAGCAGGGCTTTGTCAATGCGCATAAGCACGATTCACAGGACATCTGCTTTGTGCCGGACGGCGACTATGCCCGCGTCATCAAAGCGCAGACCGGCATCACGCCGCAGCCCGGTGATTTTGTCGATTTGCAGGGCAATGTGCTCGGGCGGCACGAGGGGCTGATTCACTATACCGTCGGGCAGCGCCGCGGGCTCGGCATCGCAATCGGCAAGCCTGCTTATGTCTGCGGACTCGATGTACCGGGAAACCGCGTCATCATCGGCGAAAATGCGGATCTGTTCCGCAGAAGCTGCGTCGTTTCCGGCATCAACTGGATCACCGGAGCGCCGCCGCAGGAGCCGGTTCGCTGCCGCGCAAAAATCCGCTACCGGCACCCCGAACAGCCCGCCGTCCTGCAATTCACTGCACCCGATACCGCGACACTGACCTTCGACGCGCCGCAGCGTGCGATTACGGCAGGGCAGGCAGCGGTGTTTTACGACGGAGACACCGTGCTCGGCGGCGGCGAGATTCAGCATACGGGGGCGGAATAATCCCGCATTTCTGCGCATACGATGTGCCAAAAGGGGGCGATTGTATGCCGGAACACACCCGCGAAAATTCCCTGCGCGACCTGTTTGCGGCACAGGGTATCATTGCAGTATCGGCAGCCGTTCTGGTGCTGATGCTGCATCTTTTTTTGCCGGATTACTGCAAGGAGCTGCTCGCCGCACTGCACCGTTCCGCACACGGCAGCCCGACGATACAGGAGCTGCTCCTGCGGCTGCGATCGGCGGTGACGGAATGGTTCGCTTCCGGTTCTGCGGCATAACGCTGCTCGCGGATTTCACCGCGCCGGCGCTGCTCTGCCTGATGATGCTGATGCAGCCGCAGCGGGCAGTGCTCCGGCTGCTGAGCGCGTGTATTCTGCACGAAACTGCGCATTTTCTTGCGGCTGCACTGACCGGAAGACGCCCCGAGGCTCTGCGGATCTCCGCAGTCGGGCTCTGTCTGACGCTGAAGCAGCCTGCGCTCTGTCCCCTGCCCGCTTACACGGTGATTCTGCTTGCGGGGTCTGCTGCAAATCTTGCCGCAGCGGCGGGATTTTTCGCAGCGGGACTCCGGAATCCGGCGTGCGTGAATCTGGCGCTCGGGCTGTTCAATCTGCTGCCCTGCCGCTGTACGGACGGCGGCACGCTGCTGCATCTGCTGCTCTGCCGGATGACTCTGCGGCACCGTATCAATCCGGCGCAGGTGATGCGCGGCATTTCGCTGATGACCTCGCTGCTGCTTGCGGCTGCCATGCTGCATCGCGGCATCGGAAATCTGACGCTTCCGGCAATGCTCTGCTTCCTGACTGCCTCAGCGCCGATAGACAGCCGCGACTGACCCGGTCTTCCTCCTTGACATTTTCTGACATATCAATTATAATATGATCGAATACAAAACATGGGGGGTGTCGGCGATGAATCAGAATACCGCTGCTTCAGAGCGTTCGGTATCAAGAGGCATTGACATTGCTTTTATTGTCATAGGAATGGCAGTGTTTTTTGGCCTCGGTGCATTATTTCTGCGCGGCGTGATCGGGCATCTGAAATACCTGACCTCCGATGAAAAGCACACGGTAACCGCGAAATTCGTCAGTGTCTCCGTCAGCGCATCCAAAGGGAAAATGAACGAAGAAGGCGCGGAACAAAGCTCCTATATGTATGATATCACTTACGAATACAATCTGGACGATCAGCCGCATACTTATGTCCGCAAAGGCCGCTCCACTTATGATGAGAAGGATATCACGCTCTGCATTTACCGGAACGGCACGGAGGATTTTCAGGTAACGGATATGTACGGTATGTGGGCGGCGGTGCATTGGATTATGCTCGCGCTCTCCGCTTTTATCGGCATCAGGCTGATCCTTTCGGGCAGCAGATCGCTCAGAAACAGGAAAAAGCCGGAAGAAAATCCGGCGCACAGCAATCATGCGGACAATACGCCCGCACACTCATAAGACCGGAGGTGTTTTCCTTGCCGCAGTTTCATATGACGGAGTGCATCCGTAAAACCAAAGAAAAAATGCCGCTTTCCGAGGCGGAAATTCAAGCCATGATCGCCGGCATAACCGACGGCACAATTCCCGATTACCAGACCGCCGCGTGGCTGATGGCAGTCTGCCTCAACGGGCTGACCGACCGCGAAACCGCCGCGCTGACCGCTGCAATGCGCGATTCCGGGCAGGTGATGCACTGGGATTTCCCCGGCGGCACGGTTGCGGACAAGCACAGCACCGGCGGCGTCGGAGACAAAACCACACTGATTCTGGCGCCGATTGTCGCGGCGTGCGGCGTCTATATGCCGAAAATGTCCGGGCGCGGGCTCGGGCATACCGGCGGTACGATCGACAAGCTCGAGAGCATCCCCGGGCTAACGACTGCACTTGATCCGGCTGAATTTCTCTCGCTTGTGGAGCGGGTCGGGTGCGCGGTGGCAATGCAGACCGGAAATCTCGCACCTGCTGACAAAAAGCTCTATGCCCTGCGCGATGTGACCGAGACCGTCAACAGCATTCCGCTGATCTGCGCGAGCATCATGAGCAAGAAGCTCGCGACCGGCGCCGATCATATCATTCTCGATGTCAAGGTCGGCAGCGGCGCATTCATGAAGCATGACGCGGACGCCGCAGAGCTCGCAAGGCTCATGCGCGCCGCAGCAAAGGCAAGCGGCAAAAACTGCGCCGCAATCCTGACCGATATGGACATCCCGCTCGGGCGCTGCATCGGCAATGCGCTGGAGGTGCGGGAAGCAATCGAATTGCTGCGCGGCGACCTCGGCTCACCGCTCGGCAGGCTCTGTACGGTTCTTGCGGCAGAGCTGCTGAAAATGGCGCAGACCGGCAGCAGCGAGGACTGCATCAAAATCGCCGAGGAAGCGGTCAGAAGCGGCAGGGCATTGCAGCGGTTTGCGCAGATGATTGAGGGGCAGCACGGCGATCCGCGGGTCACCGAGGATCTTTCCCGTCTGCCGCAGGCGAAATGCAGCAGAGTGCTCTGCGCGGAAGCAGACGGCTATATTTCCGCAATGCAGAGCGAGGAAATCGGGCGGGCGTGTGTATTGCTCGGCGCGGGCAGACTGACCAAAGCAGATGTCATTGATCCCGGCGCAGGCGTCGTGCTTGCCGCAGAATACGGGGATGCCGTCCGGAAGGGCGACCCGCTGCTGACGATGTACGCCGCGACTGAGGCACAGCTCGACGAAGCCGCACAGAAGCTCCGCGCCGCCGTAACCATATCAGCGGAAAAACCCGCCGAAAAGCCGCTGATCCACCGGATGTTCACCGACTGATCCGGAACCGCAATCGGAAAGGAATAAAACATGAAACGGATTCTCCTGCTGTTCGCATCGGCTGCCATGATGTTCGGAAGCGCTTGCGGTCAGCCTATTCAACCGATTTCCTCATACGCCGAAAGCGATACCGGCACAACAACGGAATCCGCTGCGGAAACAACCGGAACAATGCCGCTGCGGGCTGCATCCGAACCGGAAACGACGGAAACCGCCGCAGAATCTACCGAAACGGAGCAGACCGATACCGGAACCGACACGGAAACCGGTACCACAGGCACAGCGGTTTCGACCTCGCTGACCATTCATACTGCCGGCATCGCGAAAAAATCGCTGCCGGACACCGCCGCAATGGAAAAGGAAATCAAGCAGTACAAACGCGGCTGCGCAGTGCTGCTGGAGAGCCTCGACGGCACCCCGCTGTTCTCGTATCACCCGGATACGCTGATCTCCGGCGCCAGCCTCATCAAGCTGCCGTATGTCTATTACTGCTGCACGCAGATCGACGCGGGAAAATTCAAGCTCACTGATAAAATGACCTACACCGCAAAGTTCACGCAGGGCGGCAGCGGAATTCTGCGCAAACAGAAGACCGGCGTCGATTATACGCTCAAGGAACTGATGGAATATTCGCTGAAATATTCCGACAACAGCGCCTATTATATGCTCATCACAAAATTCGGCACCGACGGCTTCAACAAAATGACCGCGAACTGGGGTCATGCGCGGATCAAGCTCACGGTTCCGCAGCGCTTTCCCTCGGTCACGGCATCGTTCATCTGCTCTGCGATGAAAAAAATGTACGCAAAGCGCGCCGACGGCGAATGCTGGGCGAACGCATGGGATGCGCTGGTGCATTCTCAGCTCGGCTATTGCAGGGATATCATCGGCGGCACACAGGATATCGCGATGAAATTCGGCAGTCTGGATACGCAGTATCACGAGGCATTTCTGGTTGACGGCGACAAGCCGTATGTCATGGTGCTGCTCAGCGGGGCTGTGAACGGCAAGCCGGACGAGAAATTTGTGAAGAACATCATCGGCGAAGCAAAGGAAGTCGCAGAGGAATACAATTCCGATTACTGACACAAAAAAAGACCGGCTGAATCAACTCAGCCGGCCGCAGTCTGTCGATAAAGTCATTTCGGCGAAATGAAGTGCCTGTCAAAGCGGTACGAAAGATTGAATAATGGGGGAAGGAAAACTCTTGTTTTCCTTCCCCCAAACCCCCATCTTTAGCGCTTTTGAACGAAAAAGGAGAATTCCGCTCGTTGCGACGAGCGGCAAGGGGCGCTGCCCCTTGACCCCGCAAACTTTTGAAAAAGTTTGATCAAAACTTCAATTATAATTCTATTGAGGTTTCTCGACAAGCTGAGACCGGCTGAATCAACTCAGCCGGCCGTATTGTTATCAACTGATTTTTCTGCGGAACTGTCCGGGCGTTACACCGGTAACCTTCTGGAACTGGCGCAGAAAATAATTGTAGTCCTCATATCCGGACTGCTCCGCGACGCTCGCAATGCTCAGGACGGTATCCGTCAGCAGGTGCGAAGCATAGCAGATGCGCGCATTGATCGCATCCTGATGGAAGCTGATACCGAAGCAGCTCTTGTAAATCTGGCGGAAGTAGCCCGCGCTGAACGCGTATTTCCGGCACGCATCCTCCATTGTGAGGTTGATATCCCGGTAAAGCTGATTGCGGACGGCAAAGAGCGCTGCGGCGTGCGGATGCTGCTTCTGCCGGAGCAGATACTCTGTCTGTGCCGCAAGCATGGCTCGAAGACTCGCAATGCTCTCCGATGCAGAGGTAGTATTCAGCGGTGCCGCCGCACAGAGCATGGATTCCATACCGGTCGAGGCAGTCAGATCGGTCTGCGAAAGAATACTCGCGATGAGCTTCTGCCGGAAAAGCAGACAGCCGCTTTCATCCCGGCACGGGAGATCCGCGAGGACAAATGTATGCGCATCCAGTCTGCCGGCAATGCTGTTCTTTCCGGCACTGTCACGCAGAATCTCCGCGATTTTCAGCGCACGCTCAGTCTGCTTGACCTGAATTTCCGGGCTGACGTCATCCTGAAGCACATCGAGCTTTAAGATCAGCCCGTAGACCGGGTGCTCCGCAGAGGACAGCCTTGCGCGCAGTGCGGATTCAAAGCCGCGCTGATTATACAGCCCTGTCAGCGAATCCTGGCGGTCGGAGAGGCTCTGGCATTGCAGCAGATAACGGATATCATTTTTCATGCAGAGGAATTCCAGACCGTTTGAGATCGACTTCATCCAGTTGCGGAAGATATCGTCATAGGTATCGGGCCCGTGATATTCCAGCACATAATAGCCGAAGAAATGGCGCTGAAAGAACACCGGCAAATAATAATGCACGGCAGTTTCCGGCGCATTTGCATACAGCGCATGGAAATCCGTCTGACGGCAGGTGATGACCGGATTCTGCATAAACCACGGCATGATGCTGCGGCAGCTCACAATGTCGTCGGGCTTTTCGGCACCGGTGTCATACCAGTTTCCGCACAGGCACAGATACATATTCTGCACCCAGCGAACCAGAAACTGATGCTCGCCGAGAATCCGGATGAAATCATCGAGCGTACTGCAAAGCGTAAGCTGCTGATCGACCGTACTCAGGACATTCCATTTATCATACTGCTGCTTGACGCGCAGAATTTCCAGCTCGGCGCGGAGCTGCGAGGGATCGGTCTTGCAGGAGCAGGAGTTTCCGGAGATCCAGATGCCCTCCGGCGGCTCAAACGGCACAGGGGTCTCCCCTTTTGCGTGCGCATCCAGAATCTCGACGGCGCTTCTGCCGAGCGCAATCCGCCCGCGCTGATAGGTCGCGAGCATCGGCGAATGATAAATTCGCTCGTAAATGTATTCGTATCCGACGACAAGCACATCCTCCGGCACGCGGATATTGTGAACCATCAGCCTGTCGAGCAGGCCGAACGCCATATGGTCGCTCGCACAGAGCACCGCCTCCGGAAGCGGAATCGCACCCGAGGCATACTGATCCGCGAGCTTTTCGCCGGAGAGCGTCCAGAAATCGCCGTAATGCACCCGCGCCGGGTCGAAGCGGATGCCGTGGCGTTCGAGCGCCCTGCGGTAACCCTCGACACGCTGCTCGGATGCGGGATTGCCCTCAAAGCCGGTCAGAATGTCGATCTTGCTGACATGATGCACCGAGAGCAGATGCTCTGCAATGACCTCGGTATCGCGCATATCGTCCGAATTGATGAACTGCACGTTCGGGAAATCGAGCGCCTCGATATAGACGCCGATTGCGACCACCGGGATATCCTGCCGCTTTTCCAGCATCCCGCGCAGAATCTCGCGCAGGGTCTCATTGACAAAGGATTCTTCAATCAGGATCAGCCCGCAGAGCTGCGGCGAAAACATCAGCTCATAGACCTTGTTTTCGAGCGCCAGATCGTTATTGAATTCATACGGATTATAGAGATTGGAGAAGACAACGATCTTTCTGCCGATCTCCTGGGCTTTCTGTATAATGCCCTTCATGATCTGCCGCTGTTCGATGCTGTTGACCTCGGCGGCAATGATGCCGATGATATCGGCTTCTGTATCTGCTGCACCCACGAGCAATCCCCCCTTTTCGCGCGTGGATTTATACTTATATTATATTATAGAATATTCAGATTGTCAAGTGAATCTGCAAATTTTGAAGAATATTGTGCATAAACTGTGCCGGAACAGTCAGAAACGGGAATGACTGAAACAGGGAGGTTATAAAAAGAAGAATCCGCTGCGCAGCCGCGATATGAATAATCCCTGTTTCAGCCACGCCCCGGAATCCGCAGCACTTGCATTTTTTGCAGAAGCGTGTTATAATATTTCTATATAAACTACGCTTGACAGGAAGGAGCGCTGCGGCATGATCTATCTGCTGGAGGATGACCAGAATATCCGCGATTTTACGGTTTATGCTGTGCGCAATTCCGGCTATGAAATCGAAGGCTTCGCACTGCCCTCTGCCTTTCGGGCGGCGGTTGCCGAGCGTGTGCCGGAGCTTGTGCTGCTCGATATCATGCTCCCGGAGGAGGACGGACTCTCCGTTCTGCGGCGGCTGCGGCAGGAGCCCGCGACCGCAAAGCTCCCGATCATCATGCTCTCGGCAAGGAGCACCGAATATGACAAGGTGCTCGGGCTCGACAGCGGCGCAGATGATTACCTCGCAAAGCCCTTCGGCGTCATGGAGCTGCTTTCGCGCATCCGGGCGCTGCTGCGGCGAACCGAAAAACCGCCGGTCTGCAATGTACTGACAGGCGGCGGGATCCGGCTCGATGAAGCGCGGCACCGGGTTACGGTTGACGGCTATGAGATCGTGCTGACCGGCAAGGAATTCGATCTGCTCGCGACACTGATGCGGAATCAGGGCATCGTGCTCAGCCGCGACCGGATTCTCGAAGCCGTTTGGGGCTATGATTATTCCGGCGAAAGCCGCACCGTCGATGTCCATATCCGGACGCTCCGCGCAAAGCTCGGCGATGCCGGAAACAGTATTGATACGGTGCGCGGCGTCGGCTACCGCTTTCATGTCACGAATAATGAACCGGAGGAGGCGACGGATTCAGAATGAGAAAGATCCTGTTCAAAAAGCTGCTGCTCACGGCAGGCATCACACTCGGCGCGTGTCTGCTGATCTATCCGCTGCTGCTTCCGACGGAAAATTACTTCCGGCTGGTTTTGCAGCTGCTCCCGGTTGCAGTGATTACCGGGCTGCTGCTGCTGATTCCGATTTACAAGATCAGCGAGAACATCTCGCGGGGGATTACCGACGAGCTGAAAACGCTGAAAATCGACTCGAAACAGACGCTTTCGGATTACCCGGAGCTGCGCCCCGTTGCGCGGCAGATTACCAGCATCCGGATGCAGATGGAATCGCAGAAAAACGAGCTCGAAGGGCAGCAGGAACAGCTCCGCGTCCTGACGGACAATATGCAGGAGGGACTGCTGCTTGTCAGCGCAACAGGCAGAGTGCTCTCGCATAACCACGCGGCGCTTCAGCTGCTCAATAAGGAAAAAATCAAGGGCGAATTCGACGTGTTCAAGCTGAGCGATTCCCGCATTTTCCGCGATCTCGTCAATAATGCACTGAACGGCATCCGCGGCTCTGCCGTCATGACCGTCAACGATACGGCCTGCCAGCTTCTTGCAAATCCGGTTACACGCGGCAGCATGATGACCGGTGCGGTGCTGGTTCTGCTCGATGTGACCGAGCGCGAAAAGCGTGATGCACTCCGCCGGGAGTTTACATCCAATGTCTCGCATGAACTGAAAACTCCGCTGACCTCAATCTACGGCATTGCCGATATGATGGAATCCGGCATGGTCAAGGCGGAGGATATCAGCGGATTTGCTTGCAGAATCCGGGACGAATCTGCCCGGATGATCGCGCTGATTGAAGACATCATCCGGCTTTCGCGGCTCGATGACGACAGCTTTGTAGAGGAGGTTCTGCCGCTCGATCTCTACAAGATTGCGGAGAATGTCCGCAGCCAGCTCATGGCACAGGCAGAAAAAAAGAACATCGAAATGACGCTGGAGGGCGAGACTGCCCCGATGCAGGGCGTTCCGGTGATTGTGGAGGAAATGCTCTACAATCTCTGCGACAATGCGATCAAATACAACAACGAGGGCGGCAATGTCAGGATGAAGGTCACCTGCTCCGAGCAGTCGGCGATCTTCACGGTCACCGATGACGGAATCGGCATTCCGCAGGCGGACAAAGAACGCATTTTCGAGCGGTTCTACCGCGTTGACAAGAGCCACTCGAAGCAGATCGGCGGCACCGGGCTCGGGCTTTCGATCGTCAAGCACGGCGCTGCGTTCCACAATGCCAAAATTGAACTGGACAGCCGGCTCGGCAGCGGAACCACAATAACCCTGTTCTTCCCGCGCAGCACCGAGATCGCTGCGCTTGCAGAACGGGATGCCCGCCGCAATCCGCTCGATGTCGAGGTGCCGGGTACGGATCCGGACGAAGCGCTGATCCATGTGCATGATACGGAAGCACCTGCGATCGAAACAGCCCCGCAGCAGGAGGTCATCGAAGCGGAGACTGATCCCGATGAGGAACTGATCGACGAGGCAATGCGCGAAACGGCTCCCGCAGATACATCTGATGCGCCGGATACAATCGAAGAACCGGAAGCGCTGCCGGAGCCTGCGCCGCGTGCCAAAACCGTTCTCGAAGCCAATATTGAGGAGATCGAGGCGGAGCTTGAACAGGAGCTCGCATTCTTTGAGACCGACGATGGCGGCGAAGAAGCACCCGGACAGCCGGAGCTGACCGACGCCGATGAGGAGATCCGCCGGGATGACACGGAGCCTGAACCGCCGCATCCGTCTGCCCGGATCACGTTTGATCCGGATATCGTGCCGATTGACGAGACGACAATGGATATCAAAATATAGCGCATGAGACTTAATCTGAATTTAACAATCCTTTACGCGGACTTAACATTCGCAATACCGGAATTTGATTCTTTTGCCCTATAATATATCGTGTTGAGATATGGAAAGGTGAAGGAATAAAATGGGTATTGCGAATGTTTTGGCTTTATTCGGAGGAGTTGCACTGTTTTTGTTCGGAATGCAGCTCATGGGAGACGGACTCAAAAAGGTCGCGGGAAACAAGCTTGAGCTCGTTCTGTGGAAGCTCTCGGGCACCCCGCTCAAAGGAATTGTTCTCGGCACGGTCGTGACGGCAGTCATCCAGTCCTCCTCGGCAACCTCGGCAATGGTTGTCGGATTTGTAAACACCGGCATGATGACGGTCGTGCAGTCGATCCCGATTGTCATGGGCGCAAATATCGGTACAAGCATCACAGGCTGGCTGCTGTGCCTCTCGCTGCTCGGCGGAAAGAGCGGCTGGCTCAGCCTGCTCTCGACGGACACGATCTCGGCGGTTGTCGCGTTTATCGGCATCATCTGGCTGATGTTCTCGAAAAGCGAGAGCAAGAAGAAAGCCAGCGGCATTATGCTGGGCTTTGCCGTTCTGATGTACGGTATGAAAGCAATGGGCAATGCGGTTGAGCCGCTGAAGGAAAGCGCCGGCTTCCGGAATATGCTGACGATGTTCGATAACCCGCTGCTCGGTATTCTGATCGGCATTCTGATTACGGCGCTGCTGCAAAGCAATTCGGCATCGGTCGGTATTTTGCAGGCACTCTCTGTCACAGGCGCCGTTTCTTACGCTTCAGCCTTCCCGATGATTATGGGCATGGGCATCGGTGCGTCGATTCCGGTGCTGCTGTCATCCGTCGGCGCAAAACGCAGCGGAAAGCGCACCGCACTGATCTATCTGCTGATCAATGTGCTCGGTACGGTTTTTTGTACGGCACTGTTTTACGGCATCAATGCCTTTGTGCATTTCCCGTTCATGCAGAACAATACGCCGATCGGCATGGTCGGCATCGCGGTGCTGAATACGCTGTACCGCGTCGCGGCAATCATTCTGCTGGTGCCGTTCACGAAGCGGCTTGAGCGTATGACCGATATCTTCTTCCGCAAGCCCGATCCGGATCCGAAGCCGGAGAAAAAGCAGGAGGCATTTCATATCATCCCGCTGGAAGAGCGCTTTCTCGAAAATCCGGTGCTCGCGCTGAAGCAGAGCCGTGAAGCACTGCTGGATATGGCGAAGCTCACCGAAACGCATCTGTACGCCTCCTTCGATCTGATCGGGGCGTATGATGAAAAAATCGCAGAGGAAATTATCGCCGCCGAGGCAACGGTAGACCACTATGAAGATATGCTCGGCACCTATCTGATCAAGGTGACCGGAAAGGAACTGAATCACGATCAGACGCTGGAAATCTCGCTTTATCTGCATACAGTCGGCGACTTTGAGCGCATCAGCGATCACTCCGTGAATTTACAGGAGGCTGCGCTGGAGCTGCATGAGAAACAGGTGCAGTTTTCGCCGGATGCACTGGAGGAACTGAATGTCATGCGGGCTGCGCTGCGGAAAATTGTTTCGATGACGTTTCAGGCTTTCCGTGAGCAGGATCTGGAACTGGCGTATCAGGTCGAGCCGCTGGAGGAGCGGATTGATTCGCTCTGTGCGACCGCCAAGCTCAATCACGTTGCGCGGCTGCAATTGCAGATCTGCACGCTGGAACAGGGCTTTGTGTTCAATGACATCATCGGCAATTTCGAGCGCATCGCCGATCATTGCTCGAATATCGCCGTCGCGCTGGTCGAGCTTCACGCCGATGCCTTTGATACACATGAGTATCTGAACGGAATCAAGAGCCGGCAGGATGCGCGATTCCGGGAGCTGTATGAACAGTTCTGCGAAGAATTCGCATTTCTCTCATAATACAGAATATGCCGCAGCATTTCCGCGAATCCGGATTTGCTGCGGCGTTTTGGTTTGAGCGGGCAATTTGTCATGATGCAAAACAGAACCGAATGGAGGAGCGCGATGAACATTATCGCAATCAGCGCCGTCACGGCAGGCGGAAAAACAACCGTTACAAAAGCATTGCAGAAGCGGCTGCCGAAAGCTGCGGCGCTTTACTTTGACGACTACACATTTGAGGGCGAGGTCGAAGACTACGGCAAATGGATCTCGGAGGGTGCGGATGTGAATGTATGGGATCTGACGCCGCTGCGGGCGGATATCGAGCGGATCATCCGCAGCGGCGCATATGACTTTCTGCTGCTGGATTATCCGTTTGCCTACGAGCACCGGATGATAAACGCGTATCTGAATTGCTGTATTTTTATTGATACGCCGCTGGATATCGCAATGGCGCGCAGGGTTCTGCGGGATATGCAGGATGCTTCGGCAGACGCCATCCGCGAAGAGATGCAGACCTATCTGAACATTGCCCGCACTGCCTATGTGCATATGGTAAATTCGCAGCGCACCGGCTCCGATCATGTCATCGACGGCGCAATGCCGCTTAACGAAGTAATCCGGGAAGCGGAGGCAGTCATCCTGCATTGCTGAGTCTCCGGAGCACCCCAAAATAGACAAAAAGCACCTGCGTACTCTGCGGAAGGGCTGCTCTCAGCCTCACGCAAAGTGCGCAGGTGTGCTGTTTTTTTATCCCTGTGATACGGTTAGCGTCTTGCCGTCGCTGACCGCTGTCACATTGCCTTCCGTCGTGTAATACGCCTTGACGCCGCGTTTTTTGAGCGTATCTACCGTAGACGGGTCGGCATACTCCTGATTTGAGCAGCAGATTACGGCATACTCCGGGCTGCACGCATTGAGGAAGTTTTCCGTTGTCGAGAGGTAGTTGCCGTGATACGGAAACTTCAGGAATGTGACCTTGCCGAGATTCATCCCGATAATCTCATTCTGCCGCGCCTCTTCGGCATCGCCGGCAAAAAGGAAGCTGTTTTCGCCGTGCTGCATATAGAGCACCAGCGAAAAATCGTTTTCCTCATTCTTGCCGTAATTGGTTTTATTCGCCGCCATCAACTGAAACGATGCATCGTCGCTGACCCACGAAGTATTTGTCCCCGCCTTCATCGACGTCAAAGTCTTACCCTTCGCCGTGACCTTCTCCATGAAGTTCGTGTACTCCTCCAAAGTCGGGATATAATCCGGAACATAAATCGTTCCGATGTTCATGCGGTTGACGAGCCGCGCAGCGCCGCCGACATGATCCTTGTCAAAATGGGTAATCATCAGAACGTCAATGGTGTCGATGCCCTGCGCTGTCAGGAATGATTCAATGTCTTTTCCGTCGCCCTTGTTGCCTGCGTCAATCACAGTGACGCTGTTTGCGGTCTGCACGACCATTGCGTCTGCTTTTCCGACGTCAAATACGGTAACTGTCACGCTGCCTGTCACGGCGGGAACATCCGCCTTCGAGATGCTGCCCTGTGTTCCGCCGCTGCTGCTGTCGCAGCCGGCTGCCGTAAAGAGCGCTGCGATTGCAGATGCAACTGCTGCAAGCCGCTTCCACCGGTTCCGGATCGGCATAGAGATCGCCTCCTGTTTTCTGTGCCCTGTATCAAGCACTTGGATTTGCGTTTTACTATATCAGACAAAGCTGATATGAACCTGAAAAAATCACTCGCTCGGGTCAATTTCCTTCCAGTAATGGATCAGATACTCGGTTCCCGACCAGACCGTCAAAACGGCAGCAATCCAGAATAAGACCTGAAGCGCAATCTCCGAGCCGGTATAGACCGCCTGCGGGAGATGCAGCCCGAAGGAATTGAAATCGAGCTTAAACGACCAATAGACCATTGCCGCGATCAGCGCGATCATCGTGAACGCGGTTTTCAGCTTGCCGGCAAATCCGGCAGGCACGACGGTTCCCTTCCCCGCGACCACAAGGCGCAGCCCGGAAACCATGAATTCCCGCGCTACGATCAGCAAAAACGCGGCAATATGCACCTTTTGCTGCTGAAGCAGACACGAAAGCGCGGTAATCACCAGCACCTTATCGGCAAGCGGATCGAGAAATTTTCCGAAATCCGTAACCTGATGATTCTTTCTTGCAAGATGCCCGTCCACTGCATCCGTAATCGAGGCGCCGACAAAAATCAGCGTCGCAATCAGATAATGTCCCGGTATCCGCCAATAGAAAAATATGACGAAAACCGGCACCAGCAAAACGCGCAGCAAGGTCAGCTTATTCGGCGTATTCACCCGGCAGTCACCTCTCCTATCAAATCATAATCTGTCGCATCCGTGATGCGTACTCTCACATATTGCCCGATTCTGAGCCCGTCCTGCGGCGTTCCGGGCAGATACAGCCGCCCGTCCACATCCGGTGCCTCGGCGGGTGTGCGTGCAATCCATGCATCGCTTTCCGGCTCAAATCCCTCGATCACAGCCTCGGTTTCCGTTCCGATGCGCGCCTGATTGAGCGCCGCCGAAACGGACATCTGCTGCTCCATCAGCAGCGCAGCACGGTGAACCCGCACCGCCTCGTCAACCTGATCCGGCATCCTCGCGGCGACGGTGTTCTCCTCCTCGGAATAGGCAAAACAGCCCATTCGGTCAAAGCGTGTCTCCTGCACAAACTCCGCGAGCTCATTGAACTGTTCCTCAGTTTCTCCGGGGAATCCGACCAGCAGCGTTGTGCGGAGCGTGAGCCCGGGAATGCGTGCCCGCAGCTTTGCGATCAGCGCCCGGAGCGTTTCCCGGTCGCCTGCGCGGCGCATCTTTTTCAGGATATCGCCGTTGCAGTGCTGAATCGGAATATCAAGATATTTCACGATTTTCGGCTCATTTGCAATCACGTCAATCAGCTCGTCGGAGATGCGCTCGGGGTAGCAGTACAGCACTCTGATCCAGCGGAACCCTTTGATTGCACAGAGCTTCCGGAGCAGTTCCGGCAGCATCGGCTTGCCGTACAGATCCTCGCCGTAGCGCGTGGTATCCTGTGCAATCACAACCAGCTCAGTCACGCCGGACTGTGCGAGCGTTTCCGCCTCTTGCAGCACATCCTCCATCGGCACAGAGCGGTATTTTCCGCGAATCGCGGGAATCGCGCAGTAGGTGCAGCCGTTCGAGCAGCCCTCCGCGATTTTCAGATACGCGAAAAACGGCAGCGTCGAAATCACGCGCTGACCGGTCAGCGGCATATTGCATTTCGGAGCAAACCGCATCACGCGGTCGCCCTGCGTCACGCGGTCGAGCACCGCGCAGATCTCCGTCTGGTCACCGATGCCGATGACCGCATCGACCTCCGGAAACTGCTCCGCGACCTCATCGCGGTAGCGCTCGGCAAGGCAGCCGGTCACGATGATCCGCTTGAGCGAGCCGGACTCTTTCTGCTGAACAAGCTCTAATATTTGTTCAATTGCTTCTTCCTTCGCTGCCTGAATGAAGCCGCAGGTATTGACAACCGCGACCTCTGCCTCCTGCGGGTCGGGGGTCAGCGTATAGCCTCCCGCTTCAAGCAGATGCAGCATCCGTTCGGAATCCACCAGATTTTTGGAGCATCCGAGCGAGATCATACTGACGTTCATAGTTTTCTCCCACTTGCCTGCTTTGCCTGCATTTCTGCCGCATAGCCGTTTTGAAACTGCGTTCCGGCGCCGGTATCGGCAAGCTCTGTTTCAGAAAGCCCGCCTTTGCCGTCATAGCGGTAAAACCGCCCGCTTTTCGCAGTAAATTCCAGAACACAGTAATCCGGGTCACCGATTCCGCCCGGATAATATTTTTCATCGCCGTCATTCCAGAGCAGCTTTTTGTATTCCGGCTCGAAATGCACGGTAATATCTCCGTAAAGGCAGAGCCCCTCAAAGGAAGCATCATCTGAAAAATACAGACACGCACTGCCATTTTGCATCAGGCTTTTCACATGCGCCGAGCCGGTGTTGGTCGAAATCAGATGCTTCCACAGTCCTCTGTGCCATACACAGAACACGCGCCGAATATTCGGTCTGCCCTGTGCATCGGTATAGCCCAGCGATGCGAACAGCGAGCGGTTCACCAGTGACCGCAGCTCCTCATGTGTCATCATTCTGCTCCTCTGCCCATGCGTAATAATCCTCAATCGCATAGCGAATCTGCTGATAGGTATATCCCCTGCGGACGAGCGCCGCCGTAACCTTTTCAGCCGCCTTGCGGTCATCGGGATCGGTCAAGTACCGCGCATATTTCTTTTGCAGTATTTCCAGAAGCTGCGCAGAAATCTGCTCCGGGTCATTGTATGCGGCAAGCGCATCGTCGATATCCTCCTGCGAGAGTCCTCTGTGCCGCATCTCATATTCCGCACGGCGCAGCCCGTATTTCCTGCCCTCGACAAAATGGCGTGCAAGCTGCTCCGCATAGAGCGCGTCATTGAGAAAGCCGTAGCGCGTGAGCTTTTCCAGCGCCGCCAGAACGGCGTCCTCCTGCGCATTCTTCGCATCCATGAGCTTTTTGTATAGTTCGCGGTAAGAATAGCCGCGCCGCTCCAGCAGATACAGCCCGTACTCATAGGCGCGGCGCTCCGCAGCGCGCTGACGCAGCTCTGCGATTCGCTCCGCATCGACCTCTGCACCGACATACAGCCCCTCCGCCTGTGCAAGCTCTGCATGGAGCCAGAGCGTTTCGCCTGTATCAAGCAGAATCTCCGTCAGCCTGCCTTTTCCCGGCGTCATTGCCTCAATTTTCATATGCTGTCTGCTCCCGGCTTATTCCTCCGGCGCAAACTCCTCAAAGTTGTCGTCGAAGCTCTCATCCGATGCAGCTTCGAGTGCGGCATCGGTATCCGCAGCGGCATTGTCCGCCTTTGACTTCGCCTTTGAGACAGCCGCGTCCTTCTTATTTTTCTTGGAGGTCAGCACGAGGCTGTCCTTCTGCTCCATGATCTTTTTCTCGACTTCAAGTGCAAAATCGGGCTCTGCTTCGAGAATTGCCTTGACGGCATCTCTGCCCTGCCCGAGCTTACGCTCGCCGTAGCTGAACCACGAGCCGCTCTTATGGATGATATCGAGGTCGGTTGCGAGATCAAGCACCTCGCCGATGCGGGAAATGCCCTTGCCGTACATCATATCGAATTCGCACTCTTTGAAAGGCGGCGCGACCTTATTCTTGACAACCTTGACGCGGGTACGGTTGCCGATTACCTCGGCGCCGTCCTTAATGACCTCGCCCTTGCGCACCTCAAGGCGCACAGATGCGTAGAATTTCAGTGCTCTGCCGCCGGTTGTGGTCTCCGGATTGCCGTACATCACGCCGATCTTTTCACGAACCTGATTGATGAAAATTGCGACGCAGTTTGACTTTGCAATAACCGGCGTCAGCTTGCGCATTGCCTGCGACATCAGTCTTGCGAGCATACCGACATGGGAATCGCCCATTTCGCCTTCGATTTCGGCGCGGGTGGTCATCGCAGCGACCGAGTCGATGACGATGACGTCAATCGCGCCGGAGCGCACCAGCGCCTCTGCAATTTCGAGTGCCTGCTCGCCGCTGTCCGGCTGCGACACCAGCAGGTCATCGGTCTTGACGCCGAGTGCCGCCGCATAGACCGGGTCAAGCGCGTGCTCGACATCGACGAATGCCGCCTCACCGCCGAGCTTCTGCGCCTCTGCGATGATCTGGAGCGCGACCGTCGTTTTACCGGAGCTTTCCGGCCCGTAGATCTCGACGATTCTGCCGCGCGGCACACCGCCGATGCCCAGCGCCATATCCAGCGAAAGCGAGCCGGTCGAGATCGCCTGCACGTTCTGGGTCGTGTTCTGTCCCAGCCGCATGACCGCGCCCGCGCCGTACTGCTTTTCGATCTGCGCAATCGCATTTTTCAGCGCTTTCTGGCGCTCCTCCTGTGTCGCGGGGATGACCAGACCGATGCTTTTCTTTTTCAGATCCTGCTTTGCCATGATATTACGATTCCTTTCTGCGCGGGACGGAAATGTGCCCCGCATTGATGATATAATGTAAATCAGCCCCGCCGCCCGAGCACAACCCGTTCATTGCCGCTCAGATCGCGCACGGTTTCAATCTGCACATAACCGTTTTCGTGCAGAATTCCGGCGACTGCCGCCGCCTGCCGATAGCCGATCTCGAATGCAATCAGCCCGCCCGGCATCAGGGATTCGCGCCAGAGTGCCGCAATGCCGCGGTAAAAGCGCAGCCCGTCCGCGCCGCCCCTGAGTGCGGTCTCCGGCTCAAACTGCACCTCTCTTTGCAGATGCAGCATCTCCTCCCCGGTCAGATACGGCGGGTTGCTGACGATTGCAGTCAACCCGCGGTATTTCACCGCTTCCGCCGGGTCGAGCACATCCGCCTCTGCAACGCACACACGGTCAGTGAGGCCGTTTTCTGCGGTATTCTGCACCGCATAGCGCAGCGCATCCGGGCTCTTTTCCAGCGCAATAATCCTACTTTGCGGCAAATGCACCGCAAGTGCCAGCGCAATGCACCCGCTGCCGGTACAGAGATCGGCAAGGCGCTGTTCTTTTTTGTCCGGCACGCGCTGCAAAACCGCTTCGACAAGCGTTTCCGTATCGGCGCGGGGAATCAGCACCCCCCTGCCGACCGAAACGGGCAGCCCGTAAAATTCCCATTTTCCGAGCAGATATTGCAGCGGCTCATGCGCTGCGCGGCGCGCTGCAATTTCGCGTGCCTGCGCCGCATCTGCTGCATCCTCGCAAATCCACTTCGCCTCCAGCTCCGCATCCTCAATGCCGCCGGCACGGAGCATCTGCGACAATTCACGCAGCAGCGCCGGTTCAGTACGGTACTGCATCAGTCACAGTCCGCATAGAGGAAATGCTTTCCGCAGTGCAGGCAGCGGAACAGGTAGCCGGTCAGGCCGCCGTCCTTGCGCATATACGCCTTGATATCCGCGAAATCAAAGCCGCAGAGATCCTGCCGGTAGCTTTCCTCGATCTCCTGCGCAAGCCCCATTTCCTCGATCTCCTTCCAGCCGACATAGCCGAGGAACGCGCAGTAATCGTCACAGTGCGCGAGCCAATATTCCTGCTGCCAGCCGTGATATCCCGGCGTGCGTTCCGTCAGCTCCTTCAGCTTCTCCGGATCCGAGACCGGATCGACAGAGGCACTGTCCTGAAACGCACCGTCGAATTTTGCTGCGGCAGAGCCGTCTGCGATGCACTGCGGGCAGAGGCACTCCACATCCTCGGCAGAATAAAACGGCGATTCATACCAGATCTCGGTCTCCCTGCCGCAGCAGTCGCAGCGGTGCGGCTCGCCTTTATAGAATACTTCGTTTCTGAGCGGGTCAGGGTGATATTTGAACTCAGGAAGCATCGCGCATCCTCCTTGCTGTGATATTACCACTCGTCATCCTCAAGATTTTCGGGGATGCACGGCGTCATTGCCGCAATTGCACACTCGATCTGGTCGTCATGCGGCTCCTTCGTTGTGATGCGCTGGATCCAGAGACCCGGCGCCGAGAGAATCCGCGTACACACATTGGTATAGCGCCCGGCAATCCGAATCAGCTCATAGCTGACGCCCATAATCAGCGGCAGCAGCGCAAAGCCGAACAGCACCCGCTTCCAGACGATCACATACGGATTAAAGCAGCCGAAGAAAATACCGATCAGCAGCACAAGAAAGATGAAGCTCGTGCCGCAGCGCGGATGAAACCGGATCTGCCTGCGGACATTCTCGACGGTCAGCGGAAGCGCCGCCTCAAAGCAGGCAATTGTTTTATGCTCCGCGCCGTGATACTCGTAGGTTCGGCGCACGCTCTTTGAGAGACCGGTCATCCACATATACAGCACAAAGAGCACGATCTTGACGACGCCCTCCGCGATGGATTTGACCACACGGTTTTTCCCGAGCGGCGGAATCCAGTGGACAATCAGCTTCGGCAGATACATAAACAGTCCGATTGCCAGCACGATGCCGATGATCATGGCAAGCGCCATGATAATATTGAAGATCTTGTCGCCGAGCTTGTCATCGAGCCACTGTTCAAATTTGCTCGGCTCCTCGTAATCGTAATGCTCCGAGGCTTTTTTGAGGTATTCCCAGCGTTTCCCGATTGTGTCGTCATCCGGCAGCGGGGCGGGGACATATTTTTTGTCCTCCTTTGCCTTTTCCTTCTCCGCCTTCTCAAAATATTCCGGATACCATTGCCGGAAGCGAGCTTCCTGCTCCTCCTCGCTGAGCTGATCGAACTTCCTGTTCTTCTTTTTCCATTCGCAGAATGCGTCAATCTCCTCATCAAACTGCTTTTCCGCCGCCTTCATCATGCAGCGGTAGCCGTCGATCATCGACTTGACGAAATTCACGCAGCCGCGCACCAGCGGCACTTTATTATACCACGGCGTCACAAGGCGGGGCTTTCCGGTTTTCGGGTCATCCTTCCATTTTGCCGGAATCTCCCATGTTTCGATGTCGATTTCGCCGTTTGGCAGCCGGCAGGCCATTGCGCCGCGGAAAGCGCCCTTCATCATGACGCCTTCTATCAGTGCCTGTCCGCCGATCTTCGATTTATGTGCATAGGCAGCCTTCGCCGCCTGTTTTTCGGACTGATGTGCTTCGGACAATTTGTTCATCCTTTCCGTATAGAGGGTAATCGGGTCATTTCTGCCTTTCGGTGTGCCCGCGCTGCTTCGGTTTCACTGTTTCGCATCCTTTGCAGGCAGTGTAATGGTCACAACCGTTCCGACATTTTCCTCGCTGTCAATTTCCAGTGTTCCGTGATGCATCGAGACGATCTCGTCTGCGACGGCAAGCCCGATTCCCGAGCCGCGCCGCGTATGATTCGGCTTATAGAATTTCGTCTTGACCTTTCCGAGATCAGACTTTTTGATGCCGCAGCCGTGATCGCGAACCGTCACCTGCACTGCCTTCCCGTCCTCAGCAGATTCCGCCGTAATCTCAACGAGCCCGTCCGGATCAGAATACTTGATTGCATTGTCAATGACATTGATAAAGACCTGCCGGATACGGTTTTTGTCGCCGTAGACAAACGGCAGCATTTCCGGCTCCTCGTAGATCACGCGGATCTTGTCTTTTTTGGCGCGCTCCATATAGATCAGGACAGCATCGCCCAGCTCGGCAAGCACATCCATTGTATCCATTTGCAGCGTGAAATGACCGCTCTGCATCCGGGAGAAATCGAGCAGCTCCTCGACCATTTCCGAGAGGCGCTCCGTTTCGCCGGTGATAATCCGCAGTCCCTTCTGCATCATTTCCGGGTCCGGCTCGGCGTCGCCGCGGATGCTGTCCGCAGCCATATCGCTGAGCGTATCCGCCCAGCCCTTGATTGCGGTCAGCGGTGTGCGCAGCTCATGCGAAACGGAGCTGATGAATTCATTTTTCATCGCCTCCGCTGTCGAGAGCTCATCAGCCATATGGTTAATGCCGGCGCAGAGCTCGCCGATTTCGTCCTCGCTCTCCTGATTGATGCGTGTTTTGAAATCGCCCTGCGCAAATTTTTCCGTTGTGGTATTGATTTCGCGGATCGGGCGGAGAATCGAGCCGACGAAGTACAGGTTGGAAAGGCCGAGCAGAAGCAGCACCGCAAACGCAATCAGCGTGACAAAAACCACAAACGCGGCGATTGTATTGTCGATTGTCTCAAGCGAGGTGACGACGCGGATGGCGCTGTACTCCCCGCTGATATCGGCGATCGAATAGCTGACTGCCATAATCCGCTCGCCGTTATCGGTTTTGCCGGTGCTGAAGCCGTAGGGGTTCCCCGCCTGCATCGCATCGTTGTAATCGGACATCTCCATCGAAAAATCGGGGGTAAAGCCGGAGGATGTCAGAACAATTCTGCCGTCGTAATCAATCGCCATGAGCTCCATTTTATCCTTATCGGAGAAGCTCTCAAGCGTGCTGCGGATCTCCGCATTGAGATTGGTTCCGGTGTCGGCAGCATACCGCGTCAGCACACCGTTGACCGCATTGATCTTTGACACCAGATATTGCCGTGCAGAATTGTAAAAGTAATTCTGCACCGCATAGATCACCGTCAGTTCAATCACCAGCAGAATCAGGGCAATGACGCCGAGATTATTGGTAATCCAGCGGCGTTTGATGCTTTTTTTCGCCATCGGGTCACTCCTTAACGGTGTCCCTCGGTTTTCTCCTCCCACTTGTAGCCGTAGCCCCAGATGGTTGTGATATACTTCGGCTCAGAGGGATCGTCCTCGATCTTCATGCGCAGGCGGCGGATATTGACATCGACGATTTTGTTGTCGCCGTAATAGCTGTCGCTCCAGACATTCGAGAGAATGCTGACGCGGTCGAGCGCGGTGTTTTTATTGCGCAGAAAATAGCTGAGAATCTTGTATTCCACATCCGTCAGTTCAATCGGCTCACCGTTCTTTGTAACGGTTCTGCCGTCGAGATCAATCAGGAACGGGCCGGATTCCAGCGTCTTGACGCCCTCGTTGTTCATCGAATTCATCATCACTCTGCGGTACAGCGCATCGACGCGCACAGTCAGCTCAGAGGGCGCAAACGGCTTTGTGATGTAGTCATCCGCCTCATTCATCAGCGCATTGACCTTATCCATTTCCTGCGCCTTCGCGGAAAGCATAATAATGCCGACGGTCTTGGATTTTTCGCGCAGACGCTTCAGAACCGTGATGCCGTCGATTCCGGGCATCATGATATCCAGCACGACAATATCAAAATTGCCGTTTTCCTGATCGAACACGCGCAGCGCCGCTTCTCCGCAGTCCACATCGACCACATCGTAGCCCGAGCGTTTTAAGTTGATGACAACAAATTCGCGGATGACCTCTTCATCCTCACAGACAAGGATCCGTTTCATATGCTATTCCTCCGTTCTTGATATAATCAGCGGTGCGGATTTTCAGAGCACCTGCATGGCAAAGAGCAGCTCGCTTTCGAGCAGCCGCATGGGATTGCCCTCGCCGAGTATCGCGCCGAGATAATAGTTTCCGTTCTGGCGGCGCAGCAGCAGATAGCCCTCCGACTGCATCGCGTCCGCAATCAGCGGATCGTTCACAACCGCCAGCCGCAGCAGCGGTGCCAGCAAAACCGGCGTACCTTCTGTGTTTTGCAGCTGCGGGTCAATCTCATAAAAGACAATTTCCTCGTTTTCCTGAATCGCCGTAACCTTTTTCTCCCAGCGCTCCGGCATCACGAAAACATAGCCCTCCTGCACCGCATAATACGATGCATACTCGCGGATCAGCATTCCGTTGCGGCAGGAATACCAGTTTGTCATGCTGAGCTGCGGCGCTTCGGAGGTGCCGCTGTATCCGTAAAACAGCGAGCTTCCCGGAATTTCCAGCTCACCGTCGCCGTCGATATCCATTGTCTGGCAGCCGCCCGGTCTCGAACTGTTAAGGCGGTCGGCTGCATCGGTATACACCGCCGAAAGGGTCTGACCCTGATAGGTCAGCACCGCAGTCTGCGCTGTATTGGCACCGGTCGAACCGTCGAGGTAAATTGCGGGGATCGGTGTACCGTCCGCAGCCGGCAGCGTGCCGTATGCGGCGCGGATGACATCGGTAAAATTCTCCGGCAGATCGAGCGGAGAGCGCACATAATTCCCCTCCGCATCCAGCGCATAAACCGTTGCCGATGCCGGAACGGGCAATTTCGCCGTATTGGTCAGAAAGATCTCTGCCGTGCCGTCCTGATTGAGATCACGGATCTCCAGCATGGAATACGTCACCGAAAGCGACTGAATCAGTGCGCCGTCTTCATAGTGATACACCGTCGCGGCGTGTTCGGCGCCGTCTACATAGCTGTACCGGAGAATCAGATTTTTCCGTTTATTCTCGCCGAGACGTTCGATATCGACGCGCTCAATTTCGGCGCCCGCCGCCGGATATTCCGAGACAGTGCGCCATTTTCCGCCGCGCTGGTCGAGCAGACAGAGCCGCAGCGGATTTTCCTCGGTGCCGCTCCGCCCCGCCTCATAAAAGACGATTGCCTCATCGGTTCCGTCGCCGTCAAGGTCTTCGACGGTAAAAGCCGAAAGCCGCTCGCCGGATTTGGGATATTTCAGGCTGATCTGCGAACCGGCAGCCGATTGCAGTGCCTGATAGATCTGCTCCTGCTCCGCAGTCAGACGCGGCGGCGTCAGCATGGTTTCCGTGCTGGCGGAAAAATTACAGGCAGGAAGCTGAAATGTCATCAGCGCAGACATGCCGCAGAGCAGCGGGATTTTTCCGTTCATTTCCGTTCCGCAATCGGGACATAATCGACCCGTCTGGCAATGGATTTATAAGCCGGGCGGATGATTCTGCCGCCTGTGAGCACTTCCTCAATGCGGTGTGCCGCCCAGCCTGCAATCCGCGAGACCGCGAACATCGGAGTCAGCAGATCAGCCGGAATGCCGAGCATTCTGTAAACCAGACCGGAATACAGATCGACATTTGCGCAGACATTTTTCGCCGCAGCTCTTGCCGATTTCTCGGCAACCAGCGCCGGCGTCAGCCGCTCGATGGTTTCAAGCAGGTGGAAATCCGCCTCGAATTCCGTACCCTTTGCAAGCTCAAACGCCTTTTCCTTCAGCAGAACCGCACGCGGATCGGAAAGGGTATAGACCGCATGGCCCATACCGTAGATCAGTCCGGAGCCGTCACCCGCCTCCCTGCGCAGACATTTGCGGATCATATCCGCAACCTGTCCGTCATCGGCAGGGTTTTCAATCTCGCGCTTGAAATAATCGAGCTGCTCAATGACCTTGATATTGGCGCCGCCGTGACGGAAGCCCTTGAGCGCACCGATCGCAGCGGAATATGCCGCATACGGATCCGTTCCGGAGGAGGTCAGCACGCGGCAGGTAAATGCGGAGTTGTTGCCGCCGCCGTGCTCTGCGTGCAGCATCATGCAGATATCAAGCAGATGCGCTTCTTCCGGTGTATACTGCCGGTCGAGCCGCAGCAGCGAGAGAATCGTCTGTGCATTGCTCTCCTCGGGGCGCAGCGGGTGCATGACAAGGCTTTCGCCGTCAAAGTGATTCCGCTTGACCTGATACGCCGCCGACATAATCACCGGCAGCCGTGCAATCATGGAAACTGCAATCCGCACCTCGTTTTCGAGCGACCGCACCTCGCAGTCCTCATCATACGAATACAGCGCCAGCACCGAGCGTGCCAGCTTGTTCATGATATTATTGGACGGTGCCTTCGCAATCATATCGAGCACAAAGCCGTCCGGCAGCTCGCGGCTCTCCGCAACATAATCGCGGAATTCCGCAAGCTCCTCCGCTGTCGGCAGCTTCCCGAACAGCAGCAGATACGCGGTTTCCTCATATCCGAAGCGGTTTTCTTTCTCAACCGCCCGCACAAGATCGGTAATCTCATATCCGCGGTAAATCAGTTCGCCGGGGATCGGTTCGATTTCGCCTTCATTGAGCATATAGCCGTGGACATTGCAGACCTTTGTGATGCCCGCGACAACGCCTGTTCCGTCAGAGCGGCGCAGGCCGCGGTTGACGTGATATTTCTGAAAAAGCGACGGATCCAGCGCGGAATATTCCCGCAGTCCCAGGCATAATTTGTAAATGTACTCATCAGTGTGATTCTGGTTCATTTCGATTTCCTTTCCGCTGCGCACAGCAAACCCATTTTATAATTCTATATTCCATTCTATTATACTGCTTTTTCGGCAGAATGTCAAGCAACAATATTCCGCTGAACCGGCAGAAAAACAGGAGGACAAGATGTCAGATTCGAGATTCCGTTCCTTTGCAGCCGCTGCCGCCGTCATGCTGGCGATTCCGGCGCTCTCCGCAAAGCTCCCCGCGGCGGTTCCGCAGCCCGCGCAGGAGGTGCAGCCCGCGCCCGTGCAGAGCGCAGTTTACCGCATTCTGCGGACAGAAACCGGCACCGTCGAGGAAATCCCGGTGCGGGATTATCTGATCGGGGTTGTTGCGGCAGAGATGCCCGCCGCCTATGAACCCGAGGCGCTGAAGGCACAGGCGGTCGCGGCGCACACCTATGCCGAGCGCATCCGGATGCAGAACCGGAAGCATCCGGAATCCGCACCGGAGGGCTATGATCTCTCCGACGACAGCAGCAGCTATCAGGCGTTCTTTTCTCCGGAGCAGATGCGCAGGTTTTACGGTGACGCCTATGATGAAAGCCGCGAAAAAATCGCTGCTGCGGTCGATGCAGTCAGCGATATGCTGCTTTATTATGAGGACGAGCCGATTGTTGCGGCATTTCACGCGGTTTCCGCCGGACAGACCGATTCGGCAGAGGCAGTCTGGGGCTCGGCGCTGCCGTATCTGGTTCCGGTCAGCGCGGCAGAGGACTGCGGGGCGCCGCAGTATGAGACGGTGCAGTGCGTGCAGCCGGAGACGCTGAAAGCTGCGCTGCGAACAATCAGGCCGGAGGTTTTGTTCGATGAAGACCCTGCGAAGTGGTTCGGCGAGCCGGACTGCACCGAAGCGGGCACTGTTCTGCACATCCGGTGCGGTTCTGCGCAGTTTACGGGGCAGGAAATCCGCGGGGCGCTGTCGCTGCGGTCGGCGTGCTTTACCGTAAAATATGACGATATGCAGTTTATTTTCACGGTCAGAGGATACGGACACGATGTCGGCATGAGCCAGTACGGCGCAAACGTCATGGCGCAGCAGGGACAGGATTATGCGTCGATTCTGCTGCATTTTTACCCCGGCACTACACTCATCCGTGAAACTGCATAAGCTCCATGTTTCAGCAGCATCTTTTTTCGCCCGGTGGTACTGATCCACCGGTTTCAGAACGCCGTCCCGGACTTTTTCAAATATAGAATCCTGCTATGAGAAACAGAAGGCTTCTATAAATCAAACTGACCGCCGCTCCAAACCGGAACGGCGGTCAGTCTTATGAAGGAAGATATCTTATTTGGAAGGTGCTGCGGGACGCTGCTCCTTGGGCTTGCGTTCCGTGCGGACAAAATGATCCTGCGAATACACCAGCCGAACATCCTTGTCCATGTAGTCATTCGCCTGCGATGCGTTGTGAACGGGACGCATACTGCCCTTTCCGCCGAAAAATACAATCAGCGCGATGATGAGCGCAGCGATCACGGCAGCCGGAATGCTCTTCATCAGCAGCCAGAGCAGGATCCCCGGAATGATCGAGGCGAGTGCGGTCACAATACCGAGCTTTGCGTAATCGACCGGCAGATCACCTGTGAATTTTCCGGTCTGTGCGTTCATGGCAAAGCTCCACTGTTTGCCGTTCCAGCCGGTTGTCAGATACCAGACCGGCAGCAGCGCATATTTCTTCTTCGTGTAATTGACGGTAAAATTCCCGCGCTTTTCATGAACCTCATTGTGCCTGACCGTTGCCTGCGTTTTCGATTTTGCGGTCGAGACAACGCGCTTTTCGGCGCGCTCCAGATCCTCGTCGCCCTCAACATCGAATTTCTCCGCGAGAAATCCCGGCAGATACATCATATTGAACGGTTTAAGCTCGTCAAATCTGAACGGCTCGACCGAATCCATAATCGCATCCGGCATTCGCTTTGATGCATCCGCAGGCACATTCTCAAAAGAGATCGTGCCGCGGCGTTCCGCACGGTAAATGCGGCGGACAGTCTCCGTCGGGGTGTCCTCCTTATCCGCGGCTTCATATTCTGCGTCGATCGTGACCGCGCCGTCAAAAAGCCAGAACGGCACATATACGCCCTGAATCTCCTCGACACGATTGCCGTCCAGAAATGCTTTTGGCAGCAGCTTTTTCTTTTCGTAGTATTCCTTATACTTCTCCATAGCCTGCTGCTTGCTGAATGCAAACGGGATTACGAAATCCGGCTTTGCGGCGCCGGTAAACTGCGCCTCCATGATCGTCGTATTGCCGCAGTACGGGCAGCGCGATGCGCCCGTGTTTTCATCGGCAAGGATCTCTGCGCCGCAGGTGTTGCAGGAATACGCCTTCATATCGTCGGCATCGCTGCCCCAGTCACTTCCGGACTGCTTTGCGGATTCCTGCGATTCCTGTTCGCTGAAAAATGCCGCGCATTCCTCCTGTGTGAATACGGAATCGCAGAACACACACTTCAGCTTTCCGACGCCCGGATCAAATTCCATCGTGCCGCCGCAGTTCGGGCAGCACATCTGCGTTGAATTCTGTGTCATGCCACAGTCTCCTTTTCCGGCGGATTATTCCGCATCCGGAATCCATGCCTTGACAAAATCGTTTGCAAATTCGTTATACTTCGCTTTGGCAGCCTCCGGATCTGCTGCGATCTCTTTGCGGACATCAAAGAAGCTCTTGCCGTCCATGCGCATCTGACCGTTTGCCATCGAAGGAATTGTGATTACAACCTTCTCGATATGATCGTCGCTGATCTTAATCATGAATTCGCCTGTTGCAGAGTTTTCTTCAAATGCATAGAGCGCCTCACAGCCGTTGACGGTTGCAGGTGTATACTTATCCTTTTCCTTTGCGTTTTCAAAAGAGGAACCGACCAGCAGGAACGGATCCATCGTGACGCGGAACAGGTTGCTGCCCTCGATAACATCTGTATAGACCAGCGGATCAGAGCCCTGTGTTGAGAGCTTTGCCTCACATTCTGTACCCGCGATTGTCATTTTTGCCGGAACTGTGCAGTGATGCTGATAGGAAATGAAGCTGCCGTCATCTTTCAGCAGGGCATTCTCGTCCCAGTCTGTGAACTTGATCGAATTTGCTGTTGCAAGCATGACTTTTTCCAGCTCATCTTTGGAGAGATCAGATTCATATGTCTCGAACATGACCGAGCAGCAAAGCACGGCATCGCGGTAGGTCTCGCCGTAAACTGCAATATGCCCGTAGAAATGCTTGCCGTTCGTGTCTTTTTTACTGTCCTCTTTTTCATCAATGTAGTATTGCAGACCATAGCCGTTGTCGGTTTTGTCGGTCTGCTGCCCCTCTTTTGCTTTGTAATAACCGGCGGCGTTTTCAGCATTATAGATACCGGCATAGACATCCGCGCGGATGCCGTAGAGCGACGCATCATCGGTGCGGTATTTGTAATGATAGGTGACACCGTAGTTGAAATAGTCCGGATTTCTGGCATCATCCGGTGCGGGCTCATATTTTTCGAGTTTCGGGAGCGCAAAATCAAATTTGATTCCGAACGGCTCATGCTCGCCGGAGAAAGACATCATCTGATAGTCGCCGGACTGTTCGGTACCGCTGTCCGCAGCGCTCTCGTCTGCTGTGCTGCTTTCTGCTTCGGAGCTGCTGTCCCCCGTGCTTTCCTCAGCGTTGCTGCTTTCCGATACAGAGCTTTCTGCCGTGCTGCCCGCTGCGTCGGATGAGGAATCGTCTCCGCAGGCTGCAAGTCCTGCTGTCATTGTCAGTGTGAGAATTGCTGCAAGTGTTCGCTTGATTTTCATGTGCGTGTTCCTCCTTTTCATTTTGCAGATGCTGACTGCATACACATTCAGTATACCATTTCCGGCAGAAACCCGCATCGTACAAAAGGGCAGGTCCGACATAGATTTGATTTGCAGTTTTGATGCTGTTATTGTCTATTATCAACAATGCCGGAGGTTCCAGTCTGTCGATATCGTCCTGCTGTTCAAAATACGGATGCAGAAACAGAAGAATATGTGATGGATAAATGGGGGGAAGGAAAACTCTTGTTTTCCTTCCCCCAAGCCCCCATCTTTAGCGCTTTTGAACGCAAATAGGAGAATTCCGTGCTCTGCGCAATAGTTTGCTGCGCAAACTGTGGCGGCAAGGGGCGCTGCCCCTTGACCCCGCAAACTTTTGAAAAAGTTTGATCAAAACTTCAAAAATGATTCTTAATGAAGTTTCTCGACAGACTGAAGCCTCCGGCTTTCGTTGCCGGAGGCTCAGATATTATTTTTCGTCGCTGTCATTGATGACAATTCCGCCGCCTCTTGCCCGTACCGCAAGCTGCAAGCGGCTTTTGAAACCGGTTTTATTCAGCATATCCGTAATATGCTGCTTGACGCTGCGCTCGGAAATGCCGAGTGCTTCTGCGATTTCCGCATTGGATGCGCCGCCGACCAGCTCATGCAGTACATCCAGCTCGCGTGCGGTCAGTTCGGTGCTGACGGTGTTGCCGATCCACACCTCCGGCATCTGTGCAGGGTAAACCGATTCGCCGCGCATCGTCCGTTCGATGACATCCAGCAGCGGCGCATCCTGCAATTCCTTATGCCAGAAGCTCTCGATTCCGGCGGCTCTTGCGCGCTTGATAAAAGACTGCTCCGCCATGGATGTCACAAGCAGAATCTTTGTCTGCGGGCAGCTTTCCCGGATGGCAGCTGCCGCATCAATGCCGTCCCTGCCGGTTCCCATGACCACATCCATAATCACAAGATCGACCGGATACGACCGGCAGAATGCGACTGCCTGCTCTGCATTCTCAGCAGTGCCGGCGAGCGCATAGCGGTCTCCGGCGTTTTTCAGCATCTCCTCGAACATCTGCCGGATCATGCGGTAATCATCTGCAATCAACACCTGATAAGCCATGATTCACCCCTCTGCCGGTGTGCCGCAGTTCGGACAGAACCGGCTGTGCAGCTCCTTTGTGCCGCAGTTCGGGCAGTTCCATGTTTCCGGCAGCATCGGCGGCGCAGGCATTCCGCATTCGGGACAGAATTTGGTGCGGATCCCCTGCTGACCGCATCCGCAGTTCCATGTTTCATTGTCGATCCGGAAGCTGCGTTTTCTCTGTTCCGCCGCCGCCTCGTCGATTCCTTTCGCATGGAGCTGCTCGATCATTTCCGCCTGCTTTTTTTCCGCGTCCATTACCATAAACGGCATCATACCCATACTGAACGGAGCGGGCGGCGCTTGCGGACACACCACTGCTCCCGCATACTTCGTTTCTGCCAAAGCTGCGAGCAGGCTTTTCGCGTCGAACCACGCATCTGCCATCAGTTGATTCAGCTTTGAATAGGGCAGCGGAATCGGGGATGCTTCATTGCCGCGCAGATAAACCGCACTGTGATACGGCTCGAGAACTGGCTCTGCATCCGGATTATCCTCGATCAGCTTGCAGACCTGCTCCAGCAGCCGGTCAAGATCCTCATTCATAATCGGTGCGATCGTGTCGGTTTCTCCGTTCCGGAGGGAAATGGTAGGTTTTTTGCATATCAGCGTATAAAACTCACCGTCATCAGTTCCGCATTCAATTCGTTCGATCTGTTCTTTCATGGTTCGTGCTCCTTTCGTGTTTCCGATCCCGGCAGCGCGCATATCATTCTGCCCTTCGTCTGCTTCAGTATAACACATAACAAATAAAAATGCAAGCGGCATTCTCCTGTATTCAGTAATCCGCCTGTGCTTTCTCCGGCAGATGCAGGATCATTTCAAACCGCGGAGAACTGCTGACCGTCATGGTTCCGCCGATCTTTTCTGTCAGGCGCCTGAGATTGGCAAGTCCGCCGGTTTCTTTCACAGGCGCACAGGGCGGTGTGCCGTTGTTGGTGAAGCGCATCACATAGCCATCCGGCGTTTTCTCAATCGAAACAAACGCCGTATCACCCTCAGCATGGCGCAGGACATTGGTGACATGAACGGTGATCGCCGTATCCGCCACAGAGATCAGCGTTTCATCTTCGGGGAGTTCGCCGTTCATTTCAATGCGGATGCCGAGACTGTCTGCGTGTATCAGGCTGAAAAAGCACGGCTCCTGCCAGCTTTCCCGTTCTTCATCCTTCAGCAGCGCGATATTTCTCCGCCAAAGCGAGCGCATTTCCTTTGTGTCGGTATGTTCGGGATCCGCGAGGAAATGCCTTGTCATCAGCAGCATTTTGCCGAAGCTGTCGTGAATGTGTATTTTGATCTGCAAGGTCTCCCTGTCCATGATGATGTACCGGATCGAGGTGTTGAGCGCCTTGAGCCGCCGGTTGATCTTCTGCACCTTTTTCTGCTTTTCGCGCAGTTCCTCCGTCAGGCGGTATTTCTGCGTGACATCAAAGGCAAGCAGCTCGTGAATCGTCCTGCCGTCCAGCGTATCTTCCCGGTGAACAAAGCTGTAAGCTGCACCGTCCTCTGAGCAGATAACGGGTGCTTCCTTGCCGGAGAAGACGAATTTCTGAAATCCCTCTGCGTCCATAATGCCGCTGCCTGTCAGCTTGCAGGCGATGCTGTTCATACGGCGGTTTGTCAGCTTGGTCAGTCCGCCGTCCCAATAAAAGCAGATCCCGACGGGCAGCTCATCCATGCATTCCTTGACGGACATCAGCGTCAGGCTGCGGTTTCTTGTCCGGATACAGCTCAGGATTTCCAGAACGGCAATGCCGGTCAGGGCAAGGGCGGTCAGAAAAAGGACAGCAGGCTTTTCAAGATACGCTCTGTTGTGATATTTCAGATGATCCATCAGCAACTGCGACAGCAAAAGCGGAACGAGCATTTCTGCGGCAGAAAGCGCGATACGGCACAGTTTCCCGTCCAGCAGCAGATGCAGGATGACCGTCAGGAAAAATGCAAAAAGGCACAGAATCAGCCAGAACGTCAGAGCGCCGAGCATATTATCCATTGTCCGCACCTCCGTCCGAAAGCGTGATATGCCGGATATCATCCTCGGTATCGGATGCGAGCTTCAGCTCCGGATGATGCATCCGGATGCCGCCGGTGCTGATTTCGCTGTCAGTTTCGATTGACAGCAGAGTATTATCATCGGGCGCGATCTTCACGGATAGGGCGCCTGCGGAATCTGCCGCAGACTCGATGACAGCTTCAAACACATCGTATGCCGCGATGATCTTTCCCGATGAAATCTCCCTTGCATCGCCGCCTGTCAGCTCGCAGACAATCCCGAGCGCCGCGATCTGCTCCATGCTCTCCCTGACGGAGAAATACAGCTCGTCCGTTGACATGGTGCGGCTGCGGTCGGCGGCAAGCATGAGATTGGAACACCGCTTGACATAAGTTCCGTACAGCAGACAGCGCTTCATTTTCTGTTCCGGTTCGCCGCTGCCGTTCATGATCTCATCTATTCTGACAAGCTGCGGGTGCGTGTGGCGGGCGATCTTATCATAGAGCCTGTTCTGTGTTTCATATTTTGTTTTTTCGGCGAGAATACGGTTTTCTTCCACAATGAGATCATTTTCTTCTGCGAACTGATCCGTCAGATCCGAAATGTCGCTGTTGAGCCGGTTCAGGGCGGAGATGTCCTCGCTCCATGTCACGCTGCCGCCTCTGATCGAATAGGTCTTGCGGATAAAGTCGGCATTCCCCTCGGTGTCGGTAAAATCGCCCGAACGGGATACTGTTTTTCCGTCAGTGCTTTCCATTTCCGCATTGATATGCGTGATCTCAAACAGCCTGTTGTAGCCCGTGTTTGAGGGGATCAGCCCGATCCGGATGCAGCCTTCCCACAGTCCCATATACAGCGCAAGATAGATTTCCTGAATATTGTAGAGGCTGATTCCAAGTATATGCGGTGAGCTTCCGCCGCAGATATAGTAAACGATAATCAGCACAAAAGCGGCAGCTGCCGGAATGATCGGGATATACCATTTTCTGCGGCACTGCGAGAGCCTGCACTTTTTGATGAGCAGAAGGAACGAACCGAGCGTAACAGCGAACGACCATACAAATATGACATAGTAGAGCCAGTAATAACTGATATGATCACTGTTGTCAGATGCTTTGGTGAATGAAAGTACAAAATGGTGGATGTCGTTTGTCAGAACGCTGAGCATCAGAAGTCCTGTTACGCCCCAAAACAGTTTTATGTATAAGGGCATATCAACCTGTTCATCACAGCTGACATATTCTGCGGCGCTCAGCGAAAGCATGGGCAAAGCAATAAACGAAATATAGAACAAATAATATGTATAGCGGTCAGCAAGAGCGGAATGCAGAAACAGCATCCACCGGCAGATACGGACGATAAACAGCATCAGCAGAAATACAGCGATCGCAACAATATGCCGCCGGATCCGCTTATGAACGATTCGCTGTGCAACAGATGCACCCCACGCAATCAGGATGAAACTATACAAGAAAGATGCCGGGCTGTGGATACACGGCGGAACCCATGAAAACTGAGATAGGATATTTATAATGAACGAGATGAAAAATGCTCCGGCGAGCAGGGCAAAGTAATCCCGTTCCGTCTTTGCAATATGAAGCACGCGCCTGCCTCCTCTGGACTTTTGTACCATTATAGCATAACCGCGGCGCATTTTCAAGGGCGGATAAAAACCGAGGTGTGGCGAATCAGGGATTTATATTTGCATCCCGCGGTGTCGGTATAAAAGTGTTAGTCAAGCTTTTTTCAAAGGCCTGAGCGAAACTTCAATGGCAGCTCTAATTTGGTTTCCAGACAGACTGAGCACCCGGAAAACTCCGGGTGCTCTTCTCATTATGATGCACGGATCAGCACTGTTTTTTTCGTTGATGTAAATTCAGACGGATTTCCGGTCGGGGTTTCAATATAGAATTCATACATCCCGTATGCCGTGCCTGCAATCTGCTGATACAGCTCTGCGGTTTCACCCGAGATGACCCTGCCTTCTGAAAGATTGCTTTTATACGTTTGGATATAATTAGCGAACGCCCTGTCGATCGCGTTCAGATCCGTTCCCGCGGCAAGATCGCAGTATTCCGCGGAAACCGTCCGGATCGTGCCGTCTGCATTCAGGGAGATCATCAGGGAATCCTTGATCTGATCGGTTGTTTTCCGCTCCATGTAGATTTCGCAGGGATAGGACATCCCGTTTACATCCTGGTTCATCACATATGTTTCTTCAAAGCCGGTCATATCGCGGCAAAACAGCGGAAGCATCTCTCTTGCCGCCGCATTGAGCTCGTCTGCGGAAAGCACTGTCTCAACATCCGTATTATTGATGCCCCAACTAACTCTTGAACTTATCTGCTTGTCTAAATGCCGATCTGCGGCGTCAGAAAACCTTGCCTTGCGTCAGCAAGGCGGCGGCTTTCTTCCTTGCATATCGACATTTATCCTGCGCATCTAATATTCAAGAGTTAATTGGAACATCAATATAAAGAAGCCGCGTGTCATTTGTGAATTTCCGGAATCGCCCGTATTCATCAAACACAATTGAAGCGCCTGCCTCCGAGCGGTACTCCGTCCACGAAAGCTGCGGCTTTTCGCTCTCATCGTATATCCAGTCCGCCCCGAAATATTTGGGCGTATACGGTTCATCCAATTGCGTAAAGTCTGCCCGCGCAAGTCCGTTCTGCGGAAGATCAGGAATCTCGATTTGCTGAATCTCAATCACGGGCTGCTCGACAGGCGCTGTGTTTTTTCCGGAAGAACCGCATGAAACGAGAGCTGTGCAGACCATACCGCAGACCAATGCAGCAGAAATACAGATTCTTTTCATAAAAAACCACCTCCGTCATCAATTTCGGGCAAATCCGCCCTCATCAATATAACACAGCAAACAGCACGGAACCCCGACATGATTTTTCGTTTTTCAGCAATATAAACAAAGCAGCGAATCAATTATCGCCGCTTTGCACAAATTATTTTCACTCCGCATTCGGGTCAAAGGGGAATGCGGGCATCATTTCGAGCTTAAATAGATTCTGCTTATGCTTGCGGTCGATGAGGTTCTTGTGCTCCTCCGGCGGCGCAATGCCCTCGCGGAGATAGGCGTCCAGTTCGGCATAGGTAAAGCCGAGGTTATCCTCATCGGTTTTGCCGCAGAGCCCGTCCGAGGGGGTCTTGTCCACGAGCTGCGCCGGCAGTCCGAGCGCTCTGCCGATTGCCTTGACCTCGGTCACGGTGAATTTCGCCAGCGGTGCAAAGTCGCCGACGCTGTCGCCCCAGCGGGTCGAGTAGCCGACCCAGTCCTCCGAGAGATTGCAGGTGTTCGCGACTCTGCCGTTGACGCTCTGCGAAACCGCATAAACGGTTGTCATGCGGATGCGCGGCGGGATGTTGACGACCGTCTGATTCGAGAGCGGCGTCACGGCAGCAACCGCCTTTTCAATCGCATCGGCAGCTTCGCCGATGTTGACGGTGACATAGGTGATGCCGAGATGCTTGCAGAGCAGCAGGGAATCGTCGATATCCGGCTGCTCGCCGCGGGGCATCAGAACACCGATGACGCGGTGTACGCCCAGCGCACGGCAGAGCAGTGCGGCACAGACCGAGCTGTCCTTTCCGCCGGAGACACCGAGCACGGCATTGCAGCCGTCGCCGTTTTCAGCGAACCAGTCCTGAATCCAGCGGCAGCAGTCCTCAATTGCACGGTTTACATCAAAATGATACATAGTAATTCATCCTTTCATTTAAGATACCCCCGCCCCGGGAGAGGGCAGATATGCTTCAGCGATGGGCAGTGGGGGACGCCGTCCCCCATTACCAATCCGCCGGAGACACATCTCTCCCCCGGGGGCAGAAGGTGTATTTACATGACAGCGTACACCATCGCTGCGGCGTGCATACAAAGAAACGCCCAGAACAGCGGCGAGCCCGCTGCGAGCCGGATTCCGCGCATACACTGATGCGGTGTTTTCTCCGGCATATGCTCGGTCAGCAGCAGATAAAACACCGATGCCGTACCGAGCAGCAAAATGCCCAGCATCGCGGTCATCTCGACCGTGCGCAGCATACCGGTATCCAGCATCATCGAAGCGCCGAGCCGCAGCATGGAAGCGCCGTTGACCGCCATATGCACGATAATCGCAGGCATCAGCGAATTGTGCCGGATTGTGATATACGCCAGCAGAATGCCGAGCGGAAACGTGAAGATCATCTGCGGCAGATTCTCATGCATCACCGCAAATAGGAATGCCGAGAGAAAAATGCCGAAGCGCTGGCTGACCCGGCTTGCATTTTTCAGAATAACGCCCCGCAGCAGCAGCTCCTCTGTCACCGGTGCAATCAGGCAGGTGTAGAGCACAATCAGCATCATGCGGGAATCGCTGCCGCGCAGTGAAATCTGCGGATTGAGAAGCGGGATGCCGTTTTTTTCAAGAAAGGGCATCAGTTTTTCGCAGAGCAGCCCGCTCAGGAGCTGAATCCACAGCCCGATCAGAGTATACAGCACCATGCGCAGAAAGCGGAAATCGCGCAGCCGGAACAATGTCCGCTTCCGGATTCCGGTCAGCCGGCAGCCGACCAGAAATGCGGTCAGATTCCCGCAGAGCGCCGCAATCAGCAAGAGCCCGTAACGGATCGCGCTGTCGTCCATATACTGCTCTGCAATCAGCATATAATTCTGCGGCAGATTGCCGACTTTCCGCAGATCAATCTGCTTCAGCACCGCCGCGCAGAGCATCCGGAGCCCGCTGTATATCCCCGTTGTCAGGACAAAGCAGAGAATCAGCGTCAGAAAAATCAGGCTGAAATACCGCCGGATGCGGACGCGCTCGGCACGGGCAGGGAACAGCGGCAGACTGCTGCCGGGCATATCGAGTTCCGGCGCAATCTCTCTGTAATCCGGCGAATAGTCCGGCTCCTCGGTCGGATTCCGGAACGGATTGCGCAGATCGACCGGTGCGATCTCCGAATAATCGGGATTTGGCATATGGTGCGCACTCCTTTCCGGTTATTTCAGCTTTACAACGGTCACGCCGTCTTCGCCCTCGCCGTAGACGCCGAGCCGGAACGACTTGACCTGCTTCATCCGGCGCAGGTGCTCGTGGATGCCCTTGCGCAGCGCACCCGTGCCCTTGCCGTGAATGATCGTCACCGTTTCAAAGCCCATCAGCACCGAGCCGGAGATAAACTGCTCCGTCATCATGATGCCCTCATCGACCGTACAGCCGCGGATATCGAGCTCATTGGCGCCGCCGCGCACATTGCCGCCGCTCCTGCCCTTTTCCGAGCGCACGACGGTCGTATGCACCTTTTGCTTCTGCTGCTGCGCCTTCTGATTGGTTTTCTGCACCTCCAGCCGAATCTGATCGAGCGGCACGCGGGTTTTCATCGCGCCGATCTGCACGGTCACCATACTGCCCGCAGGCTCGGCAAGCACGGTTCCGCTTCTGCCCATTGACACAATCAGGACGGAATCGCCCGGCACCAGCGGACGCGGCAGCTTGTAAGCCGTCTGATCGTCACGGTCGGTATTTTCATAGAGCCGGTCGATTGCCTGTCTGGTACCGGTTTTTGCGGCAGCGATTTTCTGCGCAAAATCGGCGCTGTCCTTTTCCTTTTTGAGCGCCCGCAGTTCTTCCAGCAGCGCATTGGATTCCGAGACGGTCTGCTCGACAATCCGCCGTGCCTGCTCCTTGATGCGGGAGATTTCCTCCTCGCGTCTGCGCTCCATTGTCTCCGCCTGCTCGCGCAGTGCCTTCTCGTGCGCCGCGGCATCCGTCCGCAGACGGGTCAGCTCGGCAAGCTCCTTTTCATGCTCCGCCCTTGCGCGGTCAAGCTGCTCGACAGCCTGCTCGAAGCGCTGGTTTTCGGTACTGACAAGCTGCCTTGCATGGGCAATCACATCCTCCGGCATACCGAGCGACCCTGCAATCGCGAATGCATTGGATTTTCCGGGCGAACCGATCACCAGCTTATAGGTCGGCTTCAGCGTTTCGAGGTCAAACTCGCAGGAGGCATTTTCCACATCGGGCGTTTCGAGCGCATAGCGCTTTAATTCCTGATAGTGCGTTGTGACGATCATCACCGCGCCCTGCTGCCGCAGCCGTTCGATCACGGCAACCGCGAGCGCAGCGCCCTCGACCGGGTCTGTGCCGGAGCCGAGCTCGTCGATCAGGACAAGCGTGCGGTCATCGGCATTCTGCAAAATCGCAATATCCTGCAAAGTATGTGCGCTGAATGTCGAGAGATTATATTCGATGCTCTGCCGGTCGCCGATATCGACGAGAATCCGGTCAAAAACGGAGATGCAGCTTCCGTCCGCTGCGGGAATCATCAGCCCGCACATTGCCATTGCCGTCAGCAGCCCGACGGTTTTCAGCGCAACGGTTTTACCGCCGGTATTCGGTCCGGTGATAATCAGCGCATGATACTCCGTACCGAGGCTGAGCGAAATCGGCACGACGGTTTTCGGGTCGAGCAGCGGATGCCGCGCCTTTTTCAGCAGGATTGTGCCGTCCTCGTGAATCTGCGGAATGACACCCTTCTGCATCGCGCCGAGCGACGCTTTTGCAAAGTACAGATTCAGCTCTGCGGCGATCTGATACCCCGAAAGCATATCCTCTGCCGCCTCGCCGCACGCCGCGCAGAGCCGCTGCATGATGCGGTCGGTCTCCTCCAGCTCCTGCGTCTCCAGCAGACGGATATCGTTGTTCGCCTCGACAATTGCCATCGGCTCAATGAAATAGGTCTGTCCGGTCGCAGAGGTATCGTGAATCAGACCGGCGACATCGCTGCGGTGCTCCGCCTTGACCGGAATCACATAGCGCCCGTCGCGGATCGTGACGATCTGCTCCTGCAAATAGGTCTGCATTGTGGGCGATTTGATCATTTTTTCGAGCTTTTCGCGCAGACGGGAGCCCGCCTGTGCCAGCTTTCTGCGAATCTGCCCGAGCGCGGGGCTTGCGGCATCCGCAAGGCGCTCCTCGGTCTCGATCGACCGTTCCAGCAGATCGGCGAGATACGGATTCGGGCGCAGCCGTTCAAACAGATCGGAGAGCGTCGTCTGCATCTGCTCGCAGTGCGCATACCAGTCTGAAAGCGACTGAATCTGCCGCAGCAGCCGTGCGATTTCGAGCAGCTCTTTCAGTGAGATCCGCGCACCGGACTGTGTATGCCGGATTGCGGCGCAGACATCGCGGAAGCTGTCGAAGCCGGGCGCACCGAACCGCACCGAAAGCTGAAAGGCATCCTCGGTCTGCTGCAAAAGGTGCCGCACCCGTTCCGCATCGGTTTCCGGCGTCAGAGAGAGCGCAAGCTCCTTGGCTTTTTCGTTGGCAGCCTCTTTACTCAGTGCTTCAAGCACCTTGTGCAGCTCCAGCGTGATGTAATCAGGTGATAACTGTGTACTCATGGATCATCCTTTTCCGGTTCATTCCTTTATCAACCGGTATGTATTTGGTGTATCGGAGATTTCGGGAGAGGGCGGGAGGGATGCTGCCTTACGCCAGATCGTGATAAAATTTCAGTGTATGAAACGATGTACCGAGCTGATGCAGCAAAAAACGTTCGGTATACTGTGCAAACAGCGGCAGTGCCGCATCCTTCAGCCGGAACTGAAACAGCCGGTCAAACTCCGAAAAAATCACATGGCGCGCTGCCTGAATCACCGAAGGCTTCGCTGCAATATCCGCAGGGTCGGCAGAATCGGCAGAATCGGCGCAGTCCGCGCAGACAAAATCCGCCTCCGCAATCCGCAAAACCGGATGCGCCGGCAGATATTCGCCGCAGATTTTGCAGCAGACCATATCCGGCATCAGCCCAAGCTCCGTCAGCAGACGCAGCTCAAAGACCGCCTTCACCATAGCCGGCGGGCGGTCATGCTCGGAGAGATGATGCAGTGCATAGCAGAACAGCCGCAGAAGCTGTGCCTGCGGCTGCTCCGTAGCAGTTTTCTGTATCAGTTCGGAGAAATAAGACGCAAGTGCGAGTGCCTCAAGGTCATTCCGCAGCCCGTAAAACGGATTCAGCGAAACGGCGCTGTCGAGAAAAAAGCGCTCTCCGCTCTGCCGCAGGCAGAATTCTCCGTATGAAAAGAGCTGCGTCACGGCGGCATACTTCGCCCCGGGCTTTCTCACGCTTCTTGCCCGCACGGTACGGATGCCGTTTTCGGTCAGCAGATCGAAAATCTTATCCGCCTCGCCGTATGCAGTTTCACGGATTACCAGTCCCCTGACGGTCAGATGTGTCGGCATTCGTTCGCCCCTCCAGCTCTTCGCAGCAGCTCCGGTATTGCAGATAATCCGGCACGCTGCCGCTCTCACAAAATGCGTTCCAGCTCTGCCGGACGCGCATCTCCGCCATTTTATTTGTCAGATAGGCATTCTCGTTCCGCATATGCAGCACCTCCTTTTTCAAGGGATAGCATATGCGGAAACAGAATACATTTTACATGGAAAAATTATGCATCGCTGTTCAGCCCGAACTGCTGCAAAATGGCACCGCGGTTGCGCCAGTCCTCCTTCACCTTGACCCATGTCTGGAGATTGACCTGAATCCGGAAGAATTTTTCGAGCTCACGGCGGGCATTTGCGCCGACCTTTTTCAGCATCGCGCCGTTTTTGCCGATGATAATGCGCTTATGCGATTCCTTTTCGCAGTAAATCAGCACGGAAACATTCAGGATATCCTTGTCATCCCGCTCCGAAAACTGCTCTGTCACAACGGCGATGCCGTGCGGCACCTCATCCTGCAAAAGATAGAGCAGCTGCTCCCGCACGATTTCGGAGGCGAGCACGCGCTCAGGCTGATCGGTCAGCATATCCTCCGGGAAGTAATGCGGGCCGGGCTGTGCCATTGCGAGCAGCTCATCGAGAACAGTCTGCACGCCGTCATCTTTCAGCACGCTGACCGGAATCAGTGCCTTCGGGTGCCAGCGGTTTTCGGCATTGACGAGCAGCGGCGCGAGCTTGGTCTTGTCGCTGAGCAGATCAATTTTATTATAGAGGAAAATCAGCGGCGTGCCCTGCTTTGTCAGGTTGTCGAGCATTGTGATCTCCTGCTCGCCGAGCGGCTTTGTGCAGTCCTGCATAAAAATCACGCAGTCGATATCGGATACAGCCTCCCGCGCCGCCTTGAGCATCTGGTCGCCGAGCTTAGTCTGTGCGCGGTGGAGTCCCGGCGTATCGGTAAAGACAAGCTGTGTTTCGCCGATATTGCGGATTCCGGTGATGCGGGTTCTCGTGGTCTGCGGCTTCGGGCTGACGGACGCGATTTTCTCGCCGATCAGCGCATTGAGCAGCGAGGATTTTCCCGCATTCGTATGCCCTGCAATGGCAGCGAACAGGATTTTGGTATTCTCGTTATGCTCCATGCATTACTCCTGCTCGTCCGGGACGATATAGCTGGTATCGCGGGAGAAGCCGAGCTTTTCGAGGACAGACTCCTCCTTTTCACGCATCTGGCGCTGCTCCAGCGGAGACTTTTCGTGGTCATAGCCAAGCAGATGCAGCATGGAATGCACCGTCAGAAACGCGACCTCGCGCTCCAGCACATGCCCGTACATCTTCGCCTGCTTGACCGCCATTTCCATTGAGATGACGATATCGCCGAGCAGCACATAGCCGTTCTCGGCATTGATCTCCAGGTGATCGCCCTCGCAGAGCGGGAAGGAGAGCACATCGGTCTCGGTATCCTTGTTGCGGTACTGTGCATTCAGCTTCCGGATCTCCTCGTTATTGACGAACGAGACGCTGACCTCCGTATCGTGTCCGAAGCCTTCTGTCGTCAGAACAGCCTGACAGCAGCGCCGGATCAGCAGACGGATGCCGACGGGAATTTTCACCTCATGCTGGGTATCCTTGATGTAAACTTTCAACTTAGCCATTTCGATTCTTTTTCCTTTCGTGAGATTGTGGGTTTTTGCGGTCATAATTCGCATACGCGGTAATGATATCCTGAACGAGCTTATGCCGGACGACATCCTTTTCACTGAACTGGTGAATGACGATATCGTCAACGGACTTCAGCACACGCATGGCTTCGATCAGACCGGAGCGCTTCGGATCCGGCAGGTCGATCTGCGTGATGTCGCCTGTAATGACCATTTTGCTGCCCTCACCCAGACGTGTGAGGAACATTTTGATCTGTTCAGAGGTGGTATTCTGCGCCTCATCAAGAATGATAAAGGCGTGGTCGAGCGTCCGTCCGCGCATATAGGCAAGCGGTGCAATTTCGATGACATTTTTTTCGAGATTCCGCTCGACGGCTTCCGTGCCGAGCATCTCAAACAACGCATCATAGAGCGGGCGCAGATAGGGATCGACCTTATCCTGCAAATCGCCCGGCAGAAAGCCGAGCTTTTCGCCGGCTTCGACGGCGGGTCTTGTCAGGATAATCCTGCTGACCTCATGTGCCCGCAGCGCCTTGACCGCCATTGCGACGGCGAGATAGGTTTTACCGGTACCTGCCGGCCCGATGCCGAGCACAATGGTATTCGAGGTGATTGCGGAGAGATAGTGCTTCTGTCCGACGGTACGCGGGCGCACCGGCTTTCCGGTGACCGTAATGCTCACGGCATCCGCAGTCAGCTCCTTAACCTCCTCGGCAGCGTCGTCGGCGACCATCGAGACGACATAGCGCACGGTCTGGTCGGTCAGGCTGCTGCCCTTCTGCACATTTTGCAGCAGCACATCCATCGCCTGTGCCGCTTTTTCCACATCCTCCTCCGCGCCGGTGATCTTCACACCGGTTCCGCGGTTGACAATGACGACGTGAAACTGCTTCTGGATCATATTGAGATTGGTGTCATAGGCTCCGAATACTGCGGCGACCTGATCGGGGCTCGCCGCGTTCCAAATACGTTCTGCCATGCGTTTTCCTTGCCGGCTCCTTTGCTGAAATCGTATTCCTGCTTTATGCACGGTCCCGTTCCCGGGCACACTTCCCATAAAACTATTTCCATTATACCACAAAACATTTGAAAATGGAATAGTTTTAGGATAATTTCACAAAAATTTCACTGGTTTTCCCGATACTGCCCTCAAAAACATAGTTGATATGCAGCGAAATGCCCAAATTCGTCTTGGAATATGTTGCTTTTCTGGAAATAACGGTGTCATCCGCATGAAAATTCCGCTCAAACCGCGCCGCAGATTCTGCCAGCGCCGCACGCGCTTCCTCCTCCGAAAACGCCGTAATCACATATGCCGGCTCTGTGTAGAGGCAGTCGATCAGCGTCATCGGGAGCGGCTGCCCGAAGACCGTGAGCGGCCGGCGCGTCTCCTCATAGATCCAATCGCAGCCGTCGGGCGCTGTGTCCGTCAGCGAGAGGGAGAAGCGCTTCCCGAAAATCTCCAGCACCGGCGCCGTGACCGTATTCCCCCGCACCGGCAGCTCCGCGACAAACGGCTGCTCGCAGGAGAATGTTTCCCTGTAAATGCCGGTCACCTCGCCCGCAGCCCGGTAATAGCGCGTCATGCCGCGGGCATCCGCCTGCACGCCGGTAATGAGCAGCTCGCCTGCTTTGACGGTATCGCCCGCCTTGACCGCCGCATGACCGCCGAGCACATTGACCGAGGTAATCTGCGCCGGAACCGCAGCGATGATATTCGCCGGCATATGGCTGTCGTCGATTTCAGGCGGTTTGCGCTCCTGCGTCAGATCGACGATCAGCCGCCCGCCCTCATGCCGCAGTGCGATCCATTCGATATCCCGGACGCGCAGTCTCATGCGCTGCTCCACATAGGTAAACGGAATCCCGCGGATCGGCGTGCCGCGCGAAACGCCGAGTTCTGCGAGCGCATTCAGAATCTCCGCATCAGAAATCGTCGTATTTCCGTATATTTCGATGCTGCGCACCGTCGCATTGCACCAGCAGAGAAATGCCGCGCCGAGCAGCATCCCGAACAGCACGCCGAACCGGTGCCGATACGGCATCAGCCGATACCGCAGCCCGCGCTCCCTGCGGATTTTCAGGTCAATGCCGTATGTCTCCGCGAGCCGCAGGAGCCGCCGTCTGCTGCCCGCACCCGTCCGCGCATAGAAAACGCCGCCGCGAATCTGCTGATTCCGGCAGGCAGTCTTCTGCTTCCGCAGCGCATCCCGGAATTCCGAAAGCCGCCCGCCTTCCGCCGAAAAATCAAAATATGCCATCAGAGTCCCCCGTCAAATTCAATCGCCGCAATCTGCCCGCTCACATGAAGCCCGCCCGCACTGTAATCCGATGCGGAAAGCCCGCTGCCCCAGACCGCAACCTGATGCCCGCCGCATTCCGCCAGCACCAGCATCTCGCTGCATTCCAGCAGCCGCCTGCATTTGTCGAAATAGATGTCCGTATTGCCGCAGAGCTCCATTCTGTCCCGGAACATTGCCGGTTTCTGCATACCGGTCACCCCCTCCGTTCAGCTTATGGCGCCGGTTCTGTTTCTATGCAGCCCGCGCATATGCTGTATCAAAAAGAGGAGGGAGCCTTCTTGCAACTGACACAAAGCCGTGCGGGGCGGCTGCTGCCGTTTTTGCTGATTGCCGCGATGCTGCTGCTTGCGTTCCGTGCCGATGCCGTCTCTGCGATTCTCCGCAGCCGGATCGACCTCTGCCTCACAACGCTGATTCCCTCGCTGTACGGCTGCATGGTGCTCGGTAATCTGCTCTGCACAAGCGGCGCCGGGGAGGCGCTGGGGCGCCGTCTGCATTCTGCCGCCGCGCATCTGCGGATGCCGCCCGCTGTTTTCGGCATCTTTCTGGTCAGCCAGTTCGCCGGTTATCCGGTCGGCGCGGCACTGCTCCGGCAGGCGGCTTCGGATCATGCGCTCTCTGAATCGGACGCCGCAAGGCTGAGCTGCATCTGCTTCGGCGGCGGCCCTGCATTTCTGATCGGCTTTGCGGGGCGTCAGCTCTTCGGCAGCGCTGCCGCCGGAGTCTGCATGATGCTCGCCTGCATCCTTGCAAATTGTATCCTCGCGATTCTGCTCTGCCCGCGTCCGCATAAAACCGACCCGCTGCCGGAGCGCCGCATCCGCATCTCCGCGCAAATCCTGACCGATTCCGTCTCACAGGCAATGAAAGGGCTCGCACAGATCTGCGCCGCCGTATTGCTGTTCGGTCTGATTCAGCATCTCCCGGCGCTGCTCGGGATCTCTGCCGCAAGCCGCATCCCGGCTGTTCTCCCGGCGCATATACTCCGCGCCGTATCTGCCGCAATGCTCGATATTACGCAGCTTACACCGGTATTCCGGTGCGGGCTCCCCGCAATCGCAGTGCTGCCGCTCGCCGCCGCACTGCTCTCGTTCGGCGGGGTCTGTGTGCATCTGCAATGCCTTGCGCTCGGTGTCCGCGGGATGCGTCCGGCGCAATTGCTCGGCACGCGTCTTCTCGCGGCAGCGCTCGCCGCCCTGCTGACCGCCGCAGCCGTTCCGCTCCTGCCAAAGCTGCCCGAACACGCGGTTTCCGCCTTTGCAAACCGCGCCGCAGCCTCGGAATCCGGCTCCATTTTGCCCGCTTTTCTGATTTTTTTGACCGGATTTCCATTTCTTCTAAAAAAAGACTAGACAAACTCAAAAAAATATGTTATAATGGAGAAAACAGAGCGGCAAATCAGCAGAGTCAACGGGATTCTGTCCGGATGCCGGTTTAACGAGGTGACCAAAATGGGACTTTTTGATGTATTTTCCAAGGGCGGCAAGTATTTCGGAAAGGCGATTGAGCCCAAATGCGAATACTGCGAATTCGGTAAGCGCTCCAGCGACGGCGACAAGGTACTGTGTACCAAAAAAGGCATGGTTGACGCGGGCTATCACTGCCCGAAGTTTCTCTATTCCCCGCTGAAGCGAATCCCGGTCAAGCAGATGCAGCGCGTCGGCTGGCTGGAAGGTGACTATGACGAGAAGGAAGACAAGGAAGCAGAAAAGAAGCCGGAGGATACGGCAAAGCCTGCTGCACAGGCAGCACAGCCCGCAGCACCCGCTCCGGCAGTGAGACCCGCTGCACCGGTCGGCGGAAACGACCTTGCAGCGCTTGCGGCAATGGCGGAGAAGGCCGGCGATTATGCGCCGGATCAGGCAGCAAAGGCTGCAAATGACACAATGAACACGCTGAGCAGCATGTAAAAAAAGGGGATAAAAAATCGCAAGGGACACACTGTCAGCCTGAAGGCCATGCGCTTTCAGGCTGAAGCTTTATTCCGGCAGATCCTCACAGAAAGGAGCAGATCATGACCACACAGCAGCTGACCTATGTGCTGACCGTCGCGGAATGCAGGAGCATCTCGAAGGCGGCGGAAAAGCTCTATGTCACGCAGCCTTCCCTCAGCCAGTATATCCATACGATTGAAAAGCAGCTCGGCGTGCAGCTTTTTGACCGTTCGGTGACGCCGCTTTGCCTGACGGACGCAGGCAGGCTCTATGCCGAATGGGCACGCAAGCTGCTTGCGATGGAAGAAAACATGAACAATGCGCTTGCCGACCTGATGGGACTGGAATCCGGCTCGGTGCGGATCGGTGCCTCATCCTTCCGGGTGCGGTGCCTGCTGGCGCGCAGCATTGCCGCGTTTCATGCAAAATATCCGAATATTCATCTCATCATACAGGAAGCGGAAATGAAGCAGCTGCGCGATATGCTGACGGCGGGTGAGATTGATTTTGCAATCGGCACCGGCGATTTCGATGCCAAGCAGTTTCATGTTGAAACGCTTGCCGATGAGCGTCTGTATCTCGCCGCTGCCCCGACGAATCCGCTGACCGAGCGTCTGCCCGTTCCGCTGACGGCTTCGGATATTACCGGCGCGAGCCTGCGGTTTCTTCAGCAGAAGCCGATTGATCTTTCCGTCGCGGCACAGGAGCCGTTTGTTGCGGCGAATGCGGGCGAATATGACCGCGGCAGCCTGAATGCTGCCTGCCGGATCTGCGGATTCACGCCGCAGATTGCATACAGCGTCCGGACGATTGAGACGGTGTTTTCATTTGTCGGCGCGAATATGGGCATCGCGCTGCTGCCGGATTCGCTGATTTATTACGGAAATTTCCGTGTGCATCCGAATTATTATCCGCTGCCGGAGGAGATTGCGGTCAGTCCGATTTCGCTGATTTCGCGGAAGAATGCTTATCTGCCAAAGGCGGCTTCGGCGTATGCGCTGCTGCTGCGGCAGCTTGTGGATGTCGGCACATGGCGCATGGGACAGGGCGCGGAGCCCGCGCCGGCAATAAAGCAAAGCGGCGTCTGACTAGGTTTCGCTCCCGTTAAGGGGAAAATAACACGGTATTTGCCTGAAAAAATACAACAGAACAAATGGCAAAAACCGAATGACCTTTCAATCTTTTGTTTATTTGAGGAAATGACTATGATTTCTGAGGAAATTCGCAGCAGAATCGCTGCTGCCGCCGTACAGGGTACCGGTACGGGCATTCCGTGGCAGGAAATGCTGCAAAAAAACGAACTGAAACTCGGCTTTATCGGCGGCTCCGTGACACAGGGTTACGCACAGGGCGCCGTCTATGAAAAGCCCTATCCGGCGCTGCTCTGCGATATGCTCCGCGCCCGCGGCACCGCCGTCACCGAAGCCGTCTGTGCAGCCCCCGGCATGAACTGTATGATCGGCAACCTGCTGGCCGACCGCTTTGTCCTCGCGCAGCAGCCCGATCTGGTCTTTGTCGAATTCGCAATCAACGAAACCACGCTCCCGCCGAGCATCCATGCCTTCGAGAGCCTGCTCCGGAAGCTCCTGACCGCACCGCAGCCGCCCGCCGTCTGCCTGCTGATCCTGCGCAATGCCGCCGGGTACAGTTGTGAGCCGTATATGGTGCCGATTGCGGAGCATTACGGTCTGCCCTGCGTCGTGCTGCGCGAGGGGCTGAATCCCGAGCTGGAGCAGGGCAATCTGCAATGGACGGACTACGCCGACGAGGAAAGCCACCCGAACCCGGACGGACACCGCCTGCTCGCCGAGTGCCTGCTGCATCTGCTTGACCGCGCAAAGGCGGCGGCACCGTCCTCTGCGGCAGTTTCGCTGCCGGAGCCGTGGCTCGGCGCACCGTTTACGGCACTGCGCTTTCGCTCGCCTGAGGAGCTTGATGCACAAACAGAATGCCCGATTGTAACGAAGAACAACTGGGCATTCCCGACCGCATTCCGCATCTCGCCGGAATCCGGAAGCTGGAGCCTGACCGTTACCGGAACCGCGCTGGTGCTGTATTACGAGGTCAACTGCCTGCCCGAATACGGCGACTGCCGCATTCTGCTCGACGGCAAACCGATGAATCAGCCTGTGCTGCACGGAAACTCCATCTACGGCTGGGGCAATATCCTGCACTGTACCGTGTTCCGCGCAGAGCAGCCGCAGACGCATACCGTTACGCTGGAGCCGATTGACGGCGCATTTTACATCGCCGCCGCCGGAATCTGCTGACCCGATTCTGACATTTTGGCGATATTGCCGAGGGAATACTCCTTGACAATATCGAACAAATCTGGTATACTGTGATTATACAGTTGTTATATTTTATTCAAGATATACGGCAGGTACATCGCTGCACCTGCCGTATGCCGTATGATCCGATTTCCGCATTCACTGAAAGGAGATGCTGCCGAATGGGAGAATGGAACCGCTTCACAACACAGACAAAAATCGAAGAGCTTTCTTCCCTTTGCCGGGAGAATTACCGGATAGATCCTGAACTCTACTCCAAATATGATGTCAAGCGCGGATTGCGCGATATCAACGGCAAGGGCGTCTGCGCCGGACTGACCAATGTCAGCCAGATTATCCCCGGACAGGAGATCAACGGCGAAACGCAGCTCGGAGACGGCCAACTGCTTTTCCGCGGCTATCATATCGAGGATCTCGTCAGGGGATTCATCTCGGACGACCGCTTCGGCTATGAGGAAACCGTCTATCTGCTGCTCTTCGGACAGCTCCCGACCGCCTCACAACTTGAAGAATTCAGCACGCTGCTGCGGAGCTGCCGGACACTTCCGCCCTCCTTCACACGCGACGTCATCATGAAATCGCCGAGCGAAGATATGATGAACACCCTCGCAAAGAGCGTGCTCGCGCTGTATTCCTACGACCACAACCCGAATGACACCGCGATTCCGAATGTCCTGCGGCAGTGCATTCAGCTCATCGCGCAGTTCCCGTCAATTGCCGTCTACGGCTATCAGGCTTACCGCTACTACAAAAACGATCAGAGCCTGTTCCTGCATCAGCCGGATCCCTCGCTCTCTGCCGCGGAAAACCTGCTGAGCCTGCTGCGCGCCGATCAGAAATATACGCATCTTGAGGCGAAAATTCTGGATCTTGCGCTGGTGCTTCATGCAGAGCACGGCGGCGGCAACAATTCCACCTTCACCGTACATGTGGTGTCCTCCTCCGGAACCGACACCTATTCGACGATGGCGGCGGCACTCGGATCACTGAAGGGGCCGAAGCACGGCGGCGCAAATATCAAGGTTGTGCAGATGTTCGATGACATGAAAGAGCGCGTCCGCGACTGGAAGGATGAGGAGGAGGTCGCGAACTATCTTCGCCGTCTGCTGCATAAGGACGCCTTCGACCACGCCGGTCTGATTTACGGCATGGGGCACGCGGTCTATTCGCACAGCGACCCCCGTGCGACGGTTCTGCGCGGATTTGTCGAGGAACTGGCAGAGGAAAAGGGACGCTCGGAGGAATATGCGCTGTATGCGCTGGTTGAGCGTCTGGCGCCGGAGATCATCGCGGAGGAACGCAAAATCTACAAGGGTGTCTGCGCAAATGTCGATTTCTATTCCGGGCTTGTTTACCGGATGCTGAACCTGCCGAACGAGCTGTTTACGCCGATTTTTGCGGTTTCGCGCATTGCCGGCTGGTCGGCGCACCGACTGGAGGAGCTGCTCGGCGCAAGCAAGATCATCCGCCCGGCATACCGTGCCGTCAAGGAATGGGAAACCTATGTGCCGATTTCAGAACGAAAATAATATTCTGTCGGGAAACTTCATTTAGGATTATTTTTGAAGTTTTGATCAAACTTTTTCAAAAGTTTGCAGGTTCTTAGGACAGCGCCCTAAGCCGCCACAGTTTGCGCAGCAAACTATTGCGCAGCGCACGGAATTCCCCTATTTGCGTTCAAAAGCGCTAAAGATGGGGGCTTGGGGGAAGGAAAACAAGAGTTTTCCTTCCCCCATTTATCCATAACATATTCTTCTTTTTCAGCATCCGTATTTTGAAAAGAAAGACTTTCTCGACAGACTGAGCCTCCTGTTCTGATACAGGAGGCTCTTAGTTTGTAGATAATGTATCTGTTTCGCGGAGCTCTTTGCACGCCGGGGAGTTCCGATGTCTGCGGACATCGGCAAGGGGCTCTGCCCCTTGACTCCGCAAGCCTTTGAAAAGGCTTGAGCGAAACTTCAATTATGATTCTAACGAAGATTCCTGACAAACTGAGCGCGGCAGAGTTTATCTGCCGCGCTCTTTTCATTCTTAATCCCTGTTATTGAACATATCCTTGAGCTTTTTGAAGAAGCCCTCGCGCTTTGCATAATTTTTCGATTCCAGCGATTCCTCAAGCTGCATCAGCAGATCCTTCTGCTTCTTGTTCAGCCCCTTCGGAACCTCCACATAGACCCTGACATACTGGTCGCCGCGGTCATTCCGCTGAAGCCGCTTGACACCCTTGCCGCGCAGCCGGAAGGTCGTATTGTTCTGCGTTCCCTCATTGATCCGGTATTTGACATTGCCGTCAATGGTCGGCACGACAATCTCATCGCCCAAAACCGCCTGTGCATAGGTAATCGGAATATCGCAGTGTATATCATATCCCTCGCGTGTAAAGACCGGATGCGGCTTCACACCGACGGTCAGGAGCAGATCGCCGTTCGGTCCGCCGTTTACACCCGCATCGCCTCTGCCGCCGACGCGCAGCGTCATGCCGTCGTCAATACCGGCAGGAATCTCGACCGTCACATCCTTCGGAATGCGGACTCTGCCGGCGCCGCGGCACTTCTGGCAGGGATTTTTGATGACCCTGCCCTTGCCGCCGCAGTGCGGACAGGTTTTCGAGGAAGAAATCATGCCGAACGGGGTGCGCTGCATGGACTTTACAGAGCCGCGGCCCTGACATTCCTTACAGATTTCGGAGTCTGCGCCGCCTGCCGCGCCGCTGCCGTGGCAATCCGGGCAGGTCTCCATGCGGCTGACGCTCATTGTATGCTTTTTGCCGTTGCACGCCTCCATGAAGTCGATCGTTACGCTGGTCTGGATATCGGCACCCCGGCGCGGTGCATTGGCGCTCTGTGCGCGGCTGCCGCCGAACATACCGCCCATGCCGCCGAAGATGCTTTCGAGAATCTCGCTGACATCGGAGAAGCCGCCCATATCGGCGCCCATGCCGCCGTTTTCAAAGGCAGAATGGCCGTACTGATCGTACATTTCGCGCTTTTCCTTATTGGAAAGCACCTCATATGCTTCGGTGATCTCCTTAAATTTATCCTCTGCCGTCGGGTCATCCGGGTGCAGATCGGGATGATACTGCCGTGCCAGTTGACGGTATGCTTTTTTCAGTTCTTCATCCGTCGCATTCCGGCTAACGCCCAGTACCTCATAATAATCTCGTTTCTCAGCCATTTTCTACACCCTTTCGTGTCAATATGTTCCGGAGCGGTTCCTGTCTGATGCCGCTCCGCTTCATAATTCGTGCGCATAATTATAGCTCATTATAGCACAAAACACCGTCAATTGCAAGAGCAATCCGGTATTTTTTTACATTGTCGGAATCTCACTGACCTGCTGCATTGCCGGAAGCGCCGCACGGTCGAGCGGAAGTTCCGGGAGCGGCTTTGCGAACAGTGCAAACAGCAGCACGCTCGCGAGGATGACCGCAGCGATCACAGCGAATGTAACCCTCCGGATCTTTTTATCGTCATTCATGGATGTCGCCCCTTTCCTGTTATAGCCCCGTGTGAATACGGCGAGAGGGGCGGAAGCAGATTCCACCCCTGACACCGATGATCCGTTACCGGAATTATGCCTCTGTATAGTCAGCATCTACGACGTTATCGTCACCGTTTCCGCCGTCGCTGCCGCCCGTGCCGCCCATCTGGCTGAAGTCCGGCGTACCGCCTTCCGGATTTGCCTGCTGATAGACCTTCGAGCTCAGGGCATAGAATGCATTTTGCAGTGCATCGGTCTTTGCCTTGATATCGTCGGTATTGTCGGTCTTGAGCGCTTCCTTCAGCGCATTGACAGCGGATTCGACATTTGCCTTATCGCCCGCATCGACCTTGTCGCCGAACTCCTTGAGTGCCTTCTCACACTGGAAGCAGAGCGACTCGCCGTTGTTCTTTGCATCGACGGCATCCTTGCGCTTCTTATCCTCCTCAGCGAACTGCTCCGCCTCACGGACTGCGCGGTCGATATCGTCCTTGCTCATATTGGTCGAGGACGTGATCGTGATATTCTGCTCCTTGCCGGTGCCGAGATCCTTTGCGGAAACGTGTACGATGCCGTTTGCGTCGATATCGAATGTGACCTCGATCTGCGGGACACCGCGCGGTGCCGGTGCAATGCCGTCGAGACGGAACTCGCCCAGCTTCTTGTTGTCCTTCGAGAACTCACGCTCGCCCTGGAGCACGACGATATCCACAGCCGGCTGATTGTCGGCAGCGGTCGAGAAGACCTGAGACTTCTTGGTCGGAATTGTGGTGTTGCGCTCGATCAGCTTGGTGCAGATGCCGCCCATTGTTTCGAGGCCGAGAGACAGCGGGGTAACATCCAGCAGCAGCAGACCTTCCTTGACGTCGCCGCCGAGGATACCGCCCTGATATGCGGCACCGAGCGCGACGCACTCATCCGGGTTGATGCCCTTGAACGGCTCCTTGCCGATGCGTGCCTTGACAGCCTCCTGCACAGCCGGGATTCTCGAAGAACCGCCGACGAGCAGAACCTTGTCGAGCTCTGCCGGGCTGAGTCCGGAGTCTCTGAGTGCCTGATCGACCGGGCCCATTGTCGCACGGACGAGATCCTCGGTCATCTCATTGAACTTTGCCTGTGTCAGAGTGAGGTCGAGGTGCTTCGGGCCGTTTGCATCAACGCTGATGAACGGCAGATTGATATTGGTTGTGGTCATAGAGGAGAGCTCAATCTTTGCCTTTTCGGCAGCTTCCTTGAGTCTCTGCATTGCGCTCTTGTCGGTTGTGAGGTCGATGCCCTCTGCCGCCTTGAACTCCTTGACCATCCAGTCGATAATTCTCTGGTCGAAGTCATCGCCGCCGAGGTGATTGTTGCCGGCGGTTGCGAGAACCTCTGTAACGCCGTCGCCCATGTCAATGATCGAGACATCGAACGTACCGCCGCCGAGGTCGAATACCATGATCTTCTGCTCATCTTCCTTATCAATGCCGTAAGAAAGCGCAGCAGCGGTCGGCTCGTTGATAATTCTCTTGACGGTCAGGCCGGCGATCTGTCCTGCGTCCTTGGTTGCCTGACGCTGAGAGTCAGTGAAATATGCCGGAACGGTGATAACCGCCTCAGAGACCGGCTCGCCGAGATATGCCTCTGCATCTGCCTTCAGCTTCTGGAGAATCATTGCGGAAATCTCCTGCGGGGTGTATGCCTTGCCGTCAACGGTAACCTTCTGGTTGGTACCCATCTTTCTCTTGATCGAGATGACGGTGTTATCCGGGTTTGTGATTGCCTGACGCTTTGCGATCTGACCGACGAGACGCTCACCGGTCTTGGAGACTGCAACGACAGACGGAGTGGTTCTGGCGCCCTCTGCGTTCGGAATGACAACGGCATTGCCGCCTTCCATAACTGCGACGCACGAATTGGTTGTACCTAAGTCGATACCGATAATCTTGCTCATAACTGTTACCTCCTGCGGAAATTACCCGCTGTATATTTGAAATTTACTTTCGGATTTGCATTTGGATTTGCGGACTAATTCGCAACGGAAACCATTGCGCACCGGACGATTCTGTCGCCGAGCCGGTAGCCCTTCTGGTAGACCTCGCAGACGGTGCTTTCGCCGAAGTTCTCGTCCTCGACCTGCCGGATTGCGTTGTGTACCTTCGGGTCAAAGGGCTCATTCAGCGCGGGGATTTCCTCCAGACCGAGCTTTTTCAGCAGATCGGTCATCTGGGAATAGATTTTCTCCATTCCGCTGCGATATGCTTCATCGGTGCAGGGCGAAGCCATTGCCCGCTCAAAGCTGTCAACTGCGGGCAGCAGTGCAAGCAGCGTTTTCGCGACTGCATCCTGATAGGTCTCGGATTTTTCCTTTGCCGTGCGCTTACGGAAGTTATCGAATTCTGCAAAGAGACGCATATATTTGTCATTTGCTTCCTGCAATTTCTGCTCTGCGGGATCGGGCTCCGGCTCCTCAGAATCCGGTTCCTCCGCTTCCGCCTTCTCCCCTTTTGCTTCTTCCGCTTCCGGGTTCACATCGGCTTCCTCCGTCCCCGGTGTATCCGCTGTTTCCTCGTCATGCAGGCCGCTTTCCTCAAGCGATTCAAAATCCTCGCAGCCGTCTGCATCGCGGATCTCGTCAGTCATGGTCGTCTTCCTCCTTTTCCGAGATCAGATTGCTGATCTTCTCTGTAAAATACTCCAGATACGGAATCACCTTTGCATAATTCAGACGCATCGGCCCGATAATACCGAGCTTTCCGGCTTCTCTGCCGTCCTTCTGATAGTGCCCGACGATCATGCTGGAGTTTCCGATCACAAAGGTCTGCTGCGGATTTTCCCGCTTGGCATCCTCGCTGAACGTCACATGAATACCGCTGAACGTATCGTTCAGGATCGGCATAATCACATCCTGATGCTCCATAAACTCGACGATATCCTTTGTATCGAGCTCGCTGCAGGTCAGCAGATTGCGCGTGCCGTTGACGGTCAGCTCCTGCCGCATCATATCGCGGCTCAGTTCATAAAGCCCGTGTACCAGCGGGGTAAGCGTCACCATATAGGTGCCCATTGCGGTCACGAGGCGGTCAAACATTTCCGGCGAAAGATCGCTGACCGAAACGCCGTGCAGGTGCTCGGTGAGGAACTTCGTGAAGAACGCGAGCTGCTCCTCATTCAGGTCAAATTCCAGCCGGCATGCCTTGTTTTTGATATTGCCGCCGGATGTAATCAGCAGAATGACATAAAGCCGTTTTCCTGTCGGAATGACCTCGACCTTTGAGATCACGGAGAACTGCGGCGTTGCATTGACCGCGACGGCAGCGCACTGTGTAATCTCGGCAAGCGCGGTTGTAACCGACTGAATCAGGGAATCCTCTGTCTGCGGCTCGTCGGCTGAGAACATACCGTCCAGCCTGCTGCGCTCCTCATCGCTGAGCCCGGCGCCGGGCATACATTTCTCTATATAGAGCTTGTAGCCCTCATAGGTCGGGACGCGCCCCGCAGAGGTATGCGGCTGTTCGAGCAGCCCGAGCTGTTCAAGCACCGCCATATCATTGCGGATTGTTGCGGCAGACACATGAATATCGGGCAGCGCGGCGATGGTCTTTGAGCCGACCGGTTCGCCGGTCGTCACATATTCATCCACAACCGCTGCCAGAATCCGCAGCTTCCGGTCATCCATCCCGAACACGCCCCTTTCCGCTCTGCTTTTGCAGACTGCTTTTTCTTGTGCTAGCACTCTATCTCTCCGAGTGCTAAATATACAATACCACTTTTCTGCCGCCTTGTCAAGCGTTCCCATAAACTTTTCACAAACTTCGTGATGTTGCACAAAATCTTTGTGTATCTTCCTGTCAAGACTTGAATAATAACAAGAAAGCCTGAGGGATCCTCACAACCCTCAGGCGCATTCTTTATGAGATAACCTTGCCCTTTTTCGCGGAATCCTTATTTGCAGGCTCCTCAGAGCCGCCGCGGTCGGTAAAGACGCGTGCATCCTCATCCTCGCCGTAATGCTCGTCCTCGGGGTTTTCCTCGCCCGATTCCTCATAATACGGGTTAATGACGAACTTCTGAATCACCGGATAATGCACAAACATTACCAGATACCCGATAAATGCCGCAGGAAAAAATGCAAACAGGAACATAAACGCGCTGTTAATCAGGAACAGCAGCAGCGAGATGCCGAGCATCAGAACGATGCCGAATGTGGTAATCAGGCACTGCTTGACGGAAAGCACCGTCAGCATGAACGAATTTTTGATTACGCTGGACTTTTTCAGCGTCGTCGAAACCTGAAGCGGCATCATATAATAGTTCATGAACAGCAGAATAAATGCGACGGAAAGAGAAATGCCGAACAGGATATAGACAGCCTTGCTGCCGGTCTGCTTCGCGAGCTGCGGATATACCCAGAACCCCGACATGACCGATGAAATCACAGTAAAGTCGATCAGCCAGTAAAGAACCGAGGCACCGAAGTTGTTTTTGAAGCCTTTTTTGAATTCCTCGCCGAAAAAGAACGCCTTGTCCAGCACGATCAGCCGCAGCACACGCGTACAGCCCGCCATCGTCGGTCCGATCAGAATAAGCTGAAGCACCAGCAGAAAAATCACCATCGGAATCGTGAATTTGTTTTTTGTCTCCATATAGAAAATGAGCGAGAGCAGCAGCGGTGCGTGCAGCATTGTATAGGTCAGATTCAATGTCAGCAGCTTGCCGAGATTGCGCCACATCACTTCCCAGAAGCGGAAAAACGGCTTTTTTTTCGGGGCATTGGGGTTAATGCCGCGCCCCGGATTCTGATAGCTCCGAAACAGCCCCATCAGAATACACTCCTTTCCGGAATACTCCGGTCTATTATTTTACGCGGGCAGCAGGCGGTCGTTCATCAGCCAGAGCAGCACCGTATGGGCGCCCGAAAGCAAAATCAGCAAAAGCAGCCGCGTCACGCTCCGCATAAGAAATGCGCGCATATCCGCATCCACCGGCTCCTCAGCCTGTCCGCGCAGCAGTGTGCGCGCAGACCGCCCGGAAAGCGCGAGCGCCTCCCTGACGGCGTAAAGCAGCAGCACAATGCTGAAAAATGCAAGCGGCAGCACCAGAATCGCCGCCGCATAAAGCGCCCGCCGGAACGGGCAGCACGCAAAGCACTCCGCCATCGCAAGCCCCGCCGCAATCCCGCGTGACAGCAGCATCAGCAGCAGAAGGGGCTGTCCGAAGGCAGCGCTCCCGCAGAATACGGTTCCGCCAAGCAAAACGAGCATCGGCAGCAGCGCCCCGGTAAACACATCCCAGAGTGTCCGCAGCGCACAGGATGTACGAAGCCCCTGCGTCAGCAGCGGCACCGCAGCCAGCCCGGGAAACCGCGCATAGAGCAGCACCCCCGCCCCGACGCCCGCCGCAGCAAGCGTCAGCAGCAGCCGAACCGGATCCGCCGGCTTTCGCAGCGCATCCGTGAGCCTGCCTGTCCGCAGTGTCTGATACAATAATTGGTTCATCGCTTTCATATGCATCCCTCCGCTTTCAGCTTATGCATCAAGCGAAAGAATTATGCCAATAAGGCGATTTGGCAGCGGTCACTGCCCGCCGGAGCAATTTGGGTGCGCGCAAAAGCGCGCCAACTTATTCGGCTGAGAAAAAAGACACTGCTTCGCTCATTATGGTGCGAAGCGAATCGGCAGCGGGCACTGCCCGCCGGAGCGAATCGGCAGCAGTCACTGCCCGCCGGAAAGCTCGTAGGCACGCGCCGTGCAGCTTTCACAGCACTTCTGCACCGTACCGGTCAGGTCGCCTGCATAGAGCTGATCCAGTCCCGCAAGCGTTGTGCCGCCGGGCGAGGAGACCATTTTAATCAATTCGTCGATCGAATAGCCGGAATCGGTCATCATCTTCGCAGAGCCGATCATTGCCTGCACAAAGAGCCGCAGCGCAGCGCCTTCATCCAGCCCCACCGACTTTGCATAATCGAGGAAGCCCTTTGCATAGAGATACAGAAACGCCGGAGAGGAGCTGTTGACCGCGATAATTTCGCGCATTTTGTCCTCCGGGATTTCCTCCGCAATGCCGCAGGTTGCGAACATCGCCTTTGCCAGCGCAAACTCCTCATCGCGGATGCCGGCGCATTTTGCGAGCGCCGTCGCACCGAAGCCCAGCATCAGCGGGGTATTCGGCATCACGAGAATAATCCGCGCATCGGGAATGGTGCGGGAGCGGATGAATTCCGCCGAAATGCCGGCGCAGATCGAGATGATGACCTGTTCTCTGCGGAGGGTCAGCCCCTCCAGCACGCCGCCGAGCACCTGCGGCTTGACCGCAAGCACAAGATAATCTGCGGCATCACAGAGTGCCTGTGCGCTTTCGCAGGGCTGCACACCCGCATCACGCAGTGCAGCGAGCTTGTCCGCATCCGTATCAAATGCAAGAATCTGCTCGATTTTCCCGTTCTTGCAGATTTCCGATGCGGAAATGCCCCGCATCATGGCTGTGCCCATATTACCGGCACCCAAAAAGCCGAGTTTCATACAGTCTGATTCTCCTTTAATAAGAGTGATCCCTTTTATGCCGCAGTCCGCTGCCGCCCGAATACGCTCTGATAGGCTTTCAGCACCGCCATCAGCACGACTGCAATCAGCACGATATCGACCGGAAGCTCCAGCAGATTCTTCACGACACGCGCCGCAATTGCAGCACCGAGCGTCCGGTCGCGCAGGAAGCCGTAGTGATAGTTTGCCGCCGTATTGCAGACCAGATTGATGATCAGAACATCGACAATGCGCGCCGCCACCAGCCGGAAGCTCATTTCAACATCATATGCGCGTCCGGTGCGTTTCGGCTGCTTGCGGTATGCGATCATGCCGTAGATCAAGCCCTGGAATGCGCCGATCAGCGTATAAATCGCGAAGAAGCCGCCCTCGGGTGCGACCAGATAGCCCAGCACGTCGCAGACCGCGCCTGCCATAATGCTGACAGACGGCCCATACAGCATTCCGATTGCCGCGAGCGCGAGAAATGCAAAGTTAATCTTGGCAAAGCCCAGATTGACCGTAAACGACTCAATCACCATCGAGAGGGCAATCAGCAGCCCTGTCACAGTGATGCAGCGCAGATTTTTCAGCTCTGCCGCGGATTCCCGGAACATACGAAAGATTTTCATAAAAAACACACTCCTTTGTACTTTTACTGAACGCACAAAGGAGTGATGTAATTTCCCTTATGCCTCAGCGGGATGCGAAAACCGAACCGCAAATACCGTTTCCGGTATTTTTCGTCCGCACGGCAACTCCCCGTCCGCACGGCACTTAACGCAAGGTCTTCTACTCTGACGCGGGCAGAACGGGGTTTCCGTTCCTCCGCGCGGCATACAATTTATAATTCTGTCAAATGCTGATGATCTGAGACAGATCGTAGATGTCGTCATCAAACGGCTTCTTCATCTGAAGCGCTTCCTGGATGTCATAATCCACGAGGCTGTTTCCGCGCACACCGACAACACGGTTGCCGATGCCCTGCTCAAGCAGGTTGACGGCGTAATTGCCCATGCGGCTTGCGAGCACTCTGTCGCGGACAGTCGGCGAACCGCCGCGCTGAACATGGCCGAGAATGGTTGCACGGGACTCAACGCCGGTCTTTGTCTCGATCTCCTTTGCGATCTCGACGGAATGGCCGATGCCCTCTGCAACGACGATGATGAAGTTCTGCTTGCCGAGCTTTCTGCCGTTCTGGATCTTCTCGATGATCTCATTCAGATCATAGGGCTTCTCCGGGCAAAGCACCTCAACTGCGCCGCAGGCAACCGCAGTATTGACGGCGATATAGCCCGCGCCTCTGCCCATGACCTCGACGACGGAGCAGCGGTCATGGCTGTGGCTGGTGTCGCGGAGCTTATCGACAAGCTCCATGACGGTGTTCATGGCGGTATCATAGCCGATTGTGAAATCGGTGCTGGAAATATCGTTGTCGATCGTCCCCGGCAGGCCGATGCAGGGGATGCCGTGGCGGGAAAGATCGCCTGCGCCGCGGTAAGAGCCGTCGCCGCCGATGACGACCAGACCCTCGATACCGAGGTCATGGCAGGACTCCACAGCCTTCAGCACACCTGCTTCCTCTTTGAATTCCAGACAGCGCGCCGTAAAGAGCAGCGTACCGCCGCGCTGAATGATAGACGAAACCGACCGCGCATCCATATCAAATACATCGCGGTTCAGCAGGCCGTTATAGCCTCTGCGTACACCGACGACCTCCATGCCCTTATACAGCGCAGTACGCACAACCGCACGGATTGCCGCATTCATACCCGGCGCGTCGCCGCCGCTGGTCAGTACACCGATTCGTTTCATAATTGAAATTCCTCCTTGCATTCACAAATGCCGCACTGGATACGGCACATTTTCTGATCCGTACAGGATGCTCCATCATTTATTTTACCACTTTTTCAAAATTTGTCAAGGGGGGAATTTGCGGTTTTTTCTGCATATGTAATTTTGCACAATTTTGAACAGCAATATTTGTGAGGTTTACAGATAGCCGGAAGCTGCATTCCGCTGAGCGGCTGCTCTTCTGCTTTCATACTTCCGCTTTGTGGCAAGTCCGCCGCGGATATGGCGTTCCTGCTTATTTTTCTCGGTGATTTCCCGGACTCTTTCATACAGCCCGGCGTGCAGTGCGGGCAGCCGAACGGAAATATCCTTATGGACGGTGGATTTTGAGATGCCGAAGACCTTTGCGGTGCTGCGGACGGTTGCGCCGTGCTCTGCGATGTAGGTACCGAGCTGCATTGCCCGGTCATCGAGTGCCTGCGCACGGGCATCGGCTGCGTGCGCAGACAGGGTATGTTTTCTCACTGTGCTTCACTCCTCGGGCGGTTCCGCTTTTCGCAGGGAACCGTTCTGCTTTCAGCATATGCAGAAAGCAGCCGGGAAATGACGCGTGATAAAAAGCGGGCGGACACTATTGATGCCCCAACTAACCCTTGAACTTATCCGCTTGTCTAAATGCCGATCTGCGGCTTTCTTCCTTGCATATCGACATTTATCCTGCGCATCTAGTATTCAAGAGTTAATTGGAACATCAATAAATAAGAATAGTGTCCGCCTCAGCCTGTCGATAAAGTGTCTCCGACGGATTCAAAATGGGGGGCTCCGCCCCCATACCCCCGCTTAAGGGATACTATCCCTTAAGAATCCCATTTATAGAAGAAAATGAAAAATCACGCATTTTCTTTCATTTTGTTTATAATGGGATTCCAAAGGGACAATGTCCCTTTGGCG
>Ga0310691_10000609_pt1 | contig 64075 bp, 110 predicted proteins | sample 176DNAGHGlowgp2_FD_203887 | JGI IMG/M metagenome (GOLD analysis project Ga0310691, IMG submission 203887) | Sheep rumen microbial communities from Palmerston North, Manawatu-Wanganui, New Zealand - 1766 DNA GHGlow gp2 (v2) (version 2) | ecosystem: Host-associated > Mammals > Digestive system >...
ATGGTGTTTACCACGTCGCCCATCTGTCCTTTCAGGTTGGCGATGTCCTGCTTCTGCTCTTCCTCCTCTTTGTAGCGAGGGTTGAGCGACATCAGGAACTCTTTGCCTTTCACCATAACCGCATCGTCGTAGGGACGTTCCTCGATGCGCTTTCTGGCCTTCTGCATCATGGCATCCACGGCTGGCAGCATTCCTTCAGTCGTGCAACTGATAGTAGTCTGACCGTTATTATATGTGGCTGTCGAAGCTGTCGGAGAGAGGTTGGAGAACGGAACGTCCTCATTGCCCATGTGGACCACAATCTCCACGACGGGCTGCATCATGTTCGTGCCGGCATAGATACCGGGCGTAGCACCAGGTGTCTGTGTCATATACATTGGCTTTGGCTCTGGCTTGTTGGCCACCGTCGCAACGGTAAGTTGTGGCTCGGTGCCGCCTTCCTGAAGAATATATATGGGAGAACCTTGCTTTAGACTTTGGAAATCCATGTTGTTTTACTTTTTGTGTTAGTTAATAGCAGGCTGCGGAGTTTCCGCAGCCTGCGGAAGTTTAGACGACGGTGCGGCTCATCAGTTGGAGGATGCCATTGCCAGCGTCGTTAAAGACGGTGAACACACCGGTGCCGCCAATCAGCTCGGCCACTGTGACGGGCGTGCCGTCGAAGAGTGTGAGCTGGCGTGTCTGGCCGTTGCGGGTCAGCGTGACGGGCAGCGTGGTCGTGGTTCCGGCAGGGATGGCATCGGTGAGCCGAACTGTGAAATAACCTACGGGCGGCAGCGGACGGCGGTTGAAGCCGAGGGCAATATCTACAGCCGTTGTGCCAACGGTGGTGTTGGTGGACTGCAGGTAAGGTATGCCGCCCTGGTTAGTTGGAATATTGAAATTACATCCCATAGCTCACCTCCTTCCGTTAGAAACCGTAGTTGCCGCCGTAGCCTCCGAACATTCCGTTAGGATAGATGCCGCCGCTCACGTAAGGCGTAGCGTTGACAGCCACCAGGTTCGGGTACTGCACGCTCACGGTGTTAGGCAGCTTGCACTTGATGTCGTCCACCTCCTTGTTCAGGGCAGCGAGCTGTGCGTTCACGGGAGCCATCGTCTGACCGACCACACCAGCGATGTACTGGTTCTGGTTAAGCTGCGAAATCTCGCCGGCCAGTTGTGTGTTCTTCTCGCGGGCAGCATCGAGCTTGTCCTGCAGCACCTGGGTCTGCATGGCGTCGAGCTTGGCCAGAACGGCCTGCGTGTTGCGGTTCGCGCCGTCGGTGAGGGTGTAGGTCTGCTGGCAGGTGGCCAGCTCGTCCTTGCCTGCGTTGAGAGCCATCTGCGTCTGGATGCCAGAGAGACCGCGCTCTACACCGTTGAAACCAGTGTTCAGACCCATCTGCACGCCGTTGAAGCCGGTGTTCATGCCCTGCTGCAGCTGGGATGTCTGTTCGGCGATAGCGAACTTGTTGTCGCAGCAGCACTGACAGAGCTGCTGGCTCAGGGCTGCGTTGCCAGCCTGGATGCTGTTGATGATCTGCAGCGGAGTCATGCCCTGCTGGGCAGCGATGCTTGACAGCGAGCTCTGGATGAGCTGGATGCCGCTGTTGACGAGGTTGAAGTCCTGGCCGAGCATGGTCGAAAGGGTCTGCGTAGCCGTGCGTGCCTGTTCGCCCTGCGAGGTGACGGCCTGCATGATGAGCTCACGCCCGTTGTCGTTGTTCAGCTGGTTGGCGAGGAACCCTACGCCGTTTGCGCCTCCCATGCCGCCGAAGCCGCCGTTACCGTTCCAACCGAACATGCTGGCGAGGATGCCCATGGCGAACAGCTCTGTGATGTTGTTCATATTCATGGCGTTCCATCCGCCATAGCCGCCGCCGAAGCCGCCGAAGCCCATGCCGCCGCTCATGCCCGCTCCGAGCATGAAGGGCACGATGCCGTTGGCAAGCGCATTACCTCCATTGCCGCCGTTCGAGTCGGGAATAGAGAAAACTTTCATGTCACTCATTGTTGTAAAGTGTTTGTGTTGGTGAATAATGTGAATTAACTCGCGGGTCGGGAAATCCGAACCCACGGGCAAAGTTATTCACTAATCACTTGACTATGAAGCAAATGAAAGCATATCGCCGGAAGCCTGCTGTTCATCCGTGAAGCGGTGGTTTCAATGTCTTCTGTTTACTGACATTTCGAGGTGGTGAAGAATGTTATAGACTTGTCTGTCGCTGATATGATGACGCTCGGCCAGCGTCAAGATGACTGCCTTGCGAGTGACCATCGTCTGAGACAATTCAAGATAGTCGCGGTATAAGTCGCAGTACTTATAATCCTCTAAGCGGATGCCCGCTTCGTTCAGCTTTTGAAGCAGTTCCTTGTTAAATTCCACTAAATCTATGCGTCTCATCGTGCAAATTTGTTAAAGATTAAAATATTCTTATTACCTTTGCACCGAACCACCAACCTTCGCGGATATAAAAACAATAGCGTTACAGGTCGAGCAGTGGGTACTATATCCCCCGACGGCGACCTGTAACGCTCGCATTCGCAAATGGTTGGTGGTTCTTCCTTTGTGGAACGTCGGGGGCTTTTTTATACTCTCGCCCCCGAGGGAAGAGTGAAAGAGATTGTTGCGATAGTATCGCAACAGACGGGACGACTACTCGCCGGTGCCGCCGCTTGCGGGGAACAGGGCCTCGTAGGGAGTCCAGTCGATAGCGTCCTTCTCCTGCCAGCCGGCGGCCTGCAGACTATGGATATGGTCTGTGGCGTGCTGGTAGAAGTCCTCTGCTTCGGTCATTGTCACGAAGGTGTGGTAGACGGGATTACCTTCTGCGTCCTCGCCCATCTTGAAGGTGACGGGCAGGTTGTCACCGCTGGTCTGTATGGCACGGGTATAGGCAGCCATGAAGTTGAGCTGCTGCTCTACGGAGAGCCACACGGGGATTTGCTCGCCATCGGCAGATGTCCACACCAGACCGGAAACGATTCTCTCGGTAGTACGGGCGTTGATGTCGGTCAAGATGGCTTTCTTCACGTCGGCAAGCGAAATGGTGGCGTGCTGACGCTTGTAGAGATACACCTCATACCAGGAGGCAAGGCCGCCTGCCTGTTCAGGCTGCTGCAGTCCATAACATACGGTGACGCGCGAACCCTCGTCGCGCAGTGGAGCGTAGTCGCTCACGGGTCCTGTGGTCTTGTTCATCATTGTGATAATTATTTAAATGGGTGAATAATGATTTTATCGTGAGGCTGCGATACCATTGCAGCATACTGGACGGAGGGAGATTTCCGCTATGCGGCTCGCTGCATACAGGTCATGTCGGCGTCGAAGTGACCGATGCGCAGGTACTCGGGCCGGAAGAACAGCTCGCGGCGCAGGCGGTAGCTGGCCGTCTGGCGCAGGATGCCGAGGTAGGAGTTGACCGTGCGCACCACCTTGTCGGGACGGCTGAAGTCCATCTCGCGCAGATGGCGGTGTATGTGCCGCAGCGAGGCTGCCGACGGCGTGATGTGCCACGGACGGACGTAGGCTCCCAGGAACTCCACGCCCTGCGTCGAGCGGCAGATGCACACCTTTCCCATGTGCAGGTCGAGTGCAAGCTCCTGCTTCAGGAACCGCCGCACCTTCGGGACCAGCTGCAGCAGCCACTCGCGGTCGCACGACACGACGTAGAAGTCGTCCACGTAGCGGCCATAGCGACGGCATTTCAGCACACGCTTCATAAACTGGTCGAGCACGTTCAGGTAGACGTTCGACAGCAGCTGCGAGGTCAGGTTGCCGATGGGCAGTCCGCACCCGTCCTCCGTGCAGAAGAGCGACTTTGCGGGATCGAGACCGTTCCACGCCTCGATGGGCATAGCCCTCTCGCAGGATGTCTTCGGGTCGAGCATGGCGATGACCTCCGTCAGCCAGCGCACGAAGTCCATGTCGAGCACCTGCTGCCACGTGCTCCGTGGTGATACGCCGAGCACCGCTGCTGCCTCCTTCGGCAATCGGTGCGTGGCCATCCTGTCGAGCGTCGAGAGGCATATCCTGAGCAACCGCCGTCTGTCGATGTGCATAAAATAGCCGCGAATGTCGAGCTTCAGGATGTAGCACTCGCGGGTATAGCCGCGGCTCTCCTGCCGGATGTGCTGCGCCAGCCGCAGGATGCCGTCGAGCGTGCCGCGATGCTCGATGCACGAGTACGAGTCGCGTATGAACGTCGCCTCGTAGAGCCAGTGGGTATAATAGAAGTACAGATGATGCACCACCCTGTCGGGAAACTGCGCCGCGAACACCTCTCTCTGCTTGGGATGGAACACGATGAAGCACCGCGACGGCAGCGGCACGTAGCGACGCAGGATGAGCACCAGTGCCAGGCACGCCAGGTTCTGGCGCAGCTGTGAGCGGAAGTGGCGGACGTAGCTCATCTTGCCCTTGTGGCGGGCAGCACTGGCGAAGGCCACGTGCAGGTCGCGCAGCAGTTGTGGATATGTAAGCGTCATCAGACTGCGGCGTTAAGAAGAGAAAGAATGGCCGCTGAGATTGCTGGACCGGCCGAACCGGGAAACCGTTGTACCGATTGTTCGTGTTCTGCGGGTTGACACCATTCGGATTGAAGTTCAGGTTCCGGGCGTTGCGAGCCGAATTGAACGTCGACGACCAGAAGTTGCCATTGCCCGTGCGATTGTTCCACGAACGACCATTGCCGTTGCCGGACGCCGGAAGGAAAAGAGCTTCGGTCGCCACCTTACACGACGGCAGCGAGGGGTTGCACGTGGCAAGACCAGACTGTCTCTTCACTGTTTCACACCCCCTGCGGGGGCATGACGGGCGACCTATGAAATACTTCCGGACCATTCTTTTTATGGGTTATCAGTTTTTGTTTAGAGATGCGCCAGCAGTTCGCGCTGCACCTCTTCAAGGAATTTGTGAGCATCTATCGGCGACGTGCGGTGAAGCGGCAGCGACATGATGCGCCCCATGATGGCGAGGATGTGGCCGGGCGTATCGCCCATCGCGCCGCCACGACCCTGACGGTCGCCGTTGGCGCTTTCTTTCTTGCCCTTCTCATTCGACAGCGGCTGTTCGCTCTTCCACTTCTGATAAGCGGCCTGCAGGCGCTCATAGGTCAGCTCGCCGTGGTCGTCGGGCATCTGGACGGGCACGTCGATGCGCCCGTCCTCCACGTCGCGCCAGTCGAGCACCAGTTCCTTGGGCAGGTACTTGTCGAACGACTTCTCCTGGAATCCCACGAAGATGTATTCACCGTTGATGTTCTTGGCGAATTTCTTCACCGGCGTGGGCGGGTCAATCTCCATGTCGGGGTGCAGTCGCTTCATCTGCGAGGTGATGACCACGGCCACCAGCCACGCGCTCCACTCGTTGGCGTGCCAGTAGTTTCCATCGCGCAGCAAATGAACCACGTTCCACTTCTCAGGCTCCTTCCTGTCGGCCTCGATGGTCTGGATTTCCTGGTTGGTGAATCCCTTCCGCTCGCCCTGCTGCCTGAGCAGCTGGACTTTGGCAGACGGCTGGTTCTGTTGTTGTGTCTGTTCTGTTGGCATATCTCTATTTGTCTGTTATTTTTTCTGTTGGTTTCCTTCGTCCGCCCCACTGCTGCTGTGCCGCGCTGGGACGCGGCGGTGCAGCAGTGAAGCGCACAAAGGAATGGTTCGGGCGGAAGTATTACTGGACCGGCCGAACCGGGAAACCGAGGAACCGATTGAACGCGTCCTGCGGGTAGACACCATTCGGATAGAAGTTCAGGCTCCGGGCGTAGCGAGCCGAATGGAACGTCGACGACCAGAAGTAGCCATTGCCCGTGCGATTGCCCCACGAACGACCATAGCCGTTGCCGGACGCCGGAAGGAAAAGACGATTACCGTTGATCTTCGAGCGCAGGTAGAGACCGTTGATGCCGTTTACCGTCACGCGCTTGTCGGCAGCCGTCTTGGCGATGCTGGTCTCTGCCGTCACCACGTTGCCGTCGGCGTCGATGTAGTCGATATTGGCGAACAGTTCCGAGAAGTCCTCCATGCTTGGCATGCGCCAGGGCGCACCGAGGCAGGCGCGCGCGGCGTCCATCGAGGGCGGTATGTTGCCCGTGAGGGCGTTGCCGGGTGTCGTGCCGTAGGGCTGTCCGTCGTAGTAGGGCTCCTGCTCGTTCACGCCGCCCCAGTTGTAGTCAAAGGCGGATGTGCTGCTGGGATTGTGTCCGTCCTGGTTGCCCCAAGAGAAGAATGAGCACTCGTACTTGAAGGGCGATACTGCGCCGTCCACCTCCTGGAATTTCGACGGCGTGGTGAGGTCGATGGAGGCCTTGGCCCAGAGCGTGCCGGAGGGCAGGCCCATGTCTACGAAGAGTTCCGAGTCGACGTAGGGCTTCTGGTATTCCAGGATGTCGGAGAGTTTCTTGCCCGTCTTCAGGTCGATGACGGCATCTGTCGAGAGGGCCGTCTTGTTGGCGGGCGTACCGTCGGCGCTGAAGAGCATCACCTGTTGGGTTTTGCCGGCGGTGATGGCTGTCGTGAGGTCGCTCTGCACGGCCTTCAGGGCGTTAAGCTGTGTGATTGTTTCCATTGCTGTGTTGTATTGTTTCGTGTTTACTGTTTCTTTTACAAAGAAGATTGCGGCGGTGCCGTCGACGGCATCCCATCGGCTATGCGCTGACCACCACCGTGCGGCTCATCAGCTCGGCCACGTTCTGCAGCAGCTGCTGGCGGGTGTACTGCTCCCGTTGGCAGTGTATGTCTCGCCCTCTAATGCCGTTATCCGTGCGTTGAGCTGGCTGATCCAGTACTCTATGCTTGCGTCGGTGAAAACCTCCCACCCCTCATTGGGCGCCGGGTCGGTGACGGTGAAGGCCATCTTGCCGTCGACGATATTCACCACGAACTTCCCGTCCTGCACCGTCAGCGTGCATGGCAGGTTCTGCGTAGCGGCGGTGGCGCGGTAGAGCACCCCGTTGATGCCTACGACGGCGTTCTTCGGGAATGTCGATGCAGGCGTGAGCGTCGAGATGTCCACGGGCAGCAATGCCCCGGCATTATAAGCCATCTGCAACTGCCTGAGGTTGACGGCCTTTTCAAGAGTTTTTTTGCTTGGCATATTCTTGTTTTGCTGTTAAGAGGTGAAGAAAGGAGAACCCGGACTTTCCGGGCTCTCCATGAGCGGAAGAGGCTTACTCGGCGGGCAGTCCGAGGGCTGTGCGCACCTCCGCATCGGTGGCAAACTCGCCTACGATGTAGCCGGCCTGGGCGTGGTCGCCCCAGCCATAGGCGGTGTTGGCGTTGTCGAGGCTGGTCTGCACGGCCTGCACGAGCTTGGCCTTGGCTACGGAGCCGTCGGCCAGGTCGCCTGTGATCTTGTGGTCCTGCGAGATGGTCAGCTGCACGGGCTTGCCCGTCTGGTCGCCCAGCTCCAGATACTCCACGAGTCCGCTGGCGTCGATGTAGTCGTAGGTCTCGGTCTCGCCGGTGGCGTTGGTCTTCACCTTCAGGAAGATACCGGTGTTGCCCTCGCCGTCCTCGCTGGCGAAGCCGACTACGCTGTTGATGTAGTCCTTGGGGATGTCGATGACCACGAGGTCCTGACCTCCCTTCTTGAAGGTGTAGCTGCGGAGCATACCAGTGGTGGTAGTCTCGGTGCTTACGGTGATGTCCTTCGCTGCGCCTGCAGCGTCGATGGCCTGCTTGATGAGAGCCAGGTGCTCCATGTTAAGAGCACTGTTTGCATTGGTCTTTGCCATTTTGCTTTTGTGTTGTTTGGTTAAAAAAATAAAGTGAACTATATGCTGGCGGGCTACCGTGGTGCGGCAGTCTGCTGGACAGCCTTAAAGTGTCAGAGTCCGAGGGCGGCACGCACGTCGTCGTCGGTGGCGAAGTGGTTCTCCATAGCCTCACGGGCCTTGGGCGAGAGGTCGTGCAGCTGTACGCTGTCATCCTCTATCGACTGGCTGTTGACTTTGCCGTCGGCTATCTTGCCGTCGGGTGTCACGATGTCTACGGTCACTCCGCCGTCGGCGGGCATCTGAAGTGTGCGCTGGTGTACGCGGATGTGCCGGAGCACGTTCGTGCCGTCCTCCAGTGTCTCATAATACAGGTGAAGCTGCTGCGCGATGACATGCTTCAGTTTGTTGATGTCTGGTACAGTCATAATCGTTATTATGTTTTTATTGTTTTTGTTTCCAAAATATGTTGAGTAAGACTGGTGGTCAAGGGCAAAAAAATAAGAAGAACGTTGTTAATCGTTCTTCTTATACATAATATATATATAATGGGGAAAATACGTTCCTGCCTATGTACTCGGGTGAATCTTCTCAGCAGCTTCCGATCGGGAAACACCAGCGGAATGAAGCCCCTTTTCCGCAGCGATTTGCGAACGCAAGTCGTCTATCTGTTGCTGAAGGGTATAGATGAGTTTGTCCTTCGTGCTGATGCTGTCGTCCTTGGCGGTGAGTTCGCGCTTCAGCGAGGCGATGGTCTCGTCCTTGGCGGCGAGGAGGGTGGCAATGGGGTCGGCAATCTGCAGGGCGGGGGAAGGCAGCTCTGTACGAACCGGTGCTAAGTCGGCTACCAGCATAACGTCGCTCTCACCACGCATCCATTCCGGATTAAACACATTTCCAAAGGCATTGTTCAGCTTTACCATTGTTTCATACTGCACCGACTTGTTTTTTCCAGTCTTAATCTTAGTAACGTTTGCCGCGTTGATGCCAGCCTTTCGGGCCACATCAGTAGGGTTCTTCATTTCGGTATTGTCTACAAGCCAATACACCATTTTCATAAAGATCTCAGTTGTTTTCATACTTAGCCTTATTATTAAATTACGTTAATACTTTGCTACACAACGCACGGCTTTGCTAAATTTTCCCTACCTTTGTACCCCGAGTTAGTTAGTTAACTCTCCGACGGGGGTATAAGGAAAGCCTGCAGACGCGATGAAGCGCCTTTCAGAAGGAAGCCGTGCGCCGCCTTGCGAACTTAGAACACTTGCAAAGGTAAGGCTTTTCCCTCGTTTTCAAGTTATTCATGCCTACAAATTAAGAGATTTTAAAAACTTATGCAGGAAACCGTGAGCAAAGAAGAGTTAAGAAGTATACGCGTCCGGCAGTCGCGTATCTTCATTTTGACTGACAAGAAGAAGATAAAGTCGGTCAAGGTCCAGGTACATGACATGAAACTGGAGAACAAGGAGTACGAGGTGCGCACGGATTCCGGCGCATCGGCTGTATGTATCACACGGACTAAGTAGGAGATGACGGCATGAAACAATACTTCAGGAATCTTCTTCAAATTCTGCAGGGCAAAAACCCGTATCAGGCTGAGCGCGACGATCTGGAAGAGAAGTTGCGACTGGCTGGCGAGAATGTCCGTGGCTTGAACAACCTCTATTATAAAGCGTTGGAGAAATGGGAGAACGAAAGGAAAAAGGTTGCCTCGCTTCTGCAGCTCGTGGAGAACCTGAGGGAGCGCATCTCCGACAAGGACGCCATCATTGAGAAGCAGTGGCGCGAATACGATAAATTCTTCATTGAAGAAAAAAGTAAGATGAAATGACACATGCATCAGTATTCAGCGGCATCGGTGGTCCGGAGGTGGCGGCAAGCATGCTCGGATGGGAGAACCTCTTCCACTGCGAGATCAATCCCTTCGGTCGCGCTGTGCTCGACTACTGGTACCCAAACGCAGAATCGTATGAAGACATCACCAAGACAGACTTCTCCAAATGGGGGGGGCAAATTAACGTACTCACAGGAGGGTTCCCTTGTCAGCCTTTCAGTTTCGCCGGGCAGCGACGAGGAGCGGACGACGACCGCTATCTCTGGCCGTTCATGCACAGGTGTATTAACCAAGTCAGACCCGATTGGGTTGTGTGTGAGAACGTTGCTGGAATCACGACGATGGTCGAACAAGGCGACGTTACTCCGCTGGCAGACGCAGCCGACCTATTCGGAGCGGATAACCGACTACGAAGATACCGACTCAGAGAGACCTTTACCCTTGAACGCATCTGCCGTGATATCGAGGCAGACGGATATGCAGTCCAGCCGGTGCTTATACCGGCTTGTGCCGTTGGAGCCCCGCACCGGAGAGACCGCGTGTTCATCATCGGGCGAAGGACTGCTGCCGACACCTGTCGTGGTAGACAATCCACATCCGAACAGCAAGGTCAACGAGCAGGGCAGGCGGTACAACCACAAGGCAGAGTCCAGTCACTCGATGGGCTTGGCAGACTTGGCACTGCATCATCTCCTGCCGACGCCGAAAGAGCTGGCTGCGGGCGTTGGGAGCTATTCCCTACTCAGTCCCCTGTACACTCAGGAAATGATGGGCTTTCCATTGGGATGGACGGAGCATCCATTCCTTTCAACAAATGGCGGAAGGAGGCCCTCAAAGCCTACGGCAACGCCATCGTCCCGCAGGTGATGTACGAGATATTCCGCGCCATCGTGCAGGTGGAGAACAAAATCCATAATATATCGTGAACGAGAAGGACAGAGACATACTGAACCAGATATCACTTGTCGATGTTATGCGACAAAACGGATATGAGCCTTACCATCTGCCGAAGAAGGGTAAGGCGACGTACTATTGTCCGTTCCCCGACCACAACGACAGGACACCATCGTTCAAGGTTGATCAGGCCATCAGCGGCGGTGCCGACTCGCTTGGCTGGATATGCTACGGCAAATGCGGGCGACGGGGCTACGGGGCCATCTCGCTGCAGGCCGCGCTGATGGGCTACGACCACACGGCGCTGTCCAAGAAACAAATGGGGGAGGTGCTGCAGCGGCTCGTCGATGACCACGGCATAGAGATAAGCGGTGTGGCACCGACCGCGCCGGAGCAGCACACAAAGGCCGTCGAGCCGCAGGAGTGCGAGTTTGATCTGGCACCGTGGACGGAGCAACACCTGCGGGCGCTGGGCTTCAAGGTGGAGCTGGCAAAGCGCAAGGCCGAACAGGAGGACGTGGAGAAAATAAAGCAGGGTGGGGGAGAGGCCGACGATACCGACCGCGCCGAGATACAGATAGGCGACATGGTGACGGAGTTCGACCCTGACAGCGGCCTGCCGCTATACCGCTGTTCGCTCGACCGCAACTACTGGCGGGGCAGGGGAGAGACCAAGACTGCTCAGGAGTGGGGCGCAGTGCTGGAGCGCGAGTTCAGCGTGTTCCCCGTGGCAACGTTCGTTACCGGACCGGTGGAGGTCAAGCAGGGCGGCAAGTGCTCGTTGGAGGTGCATGCCCGTCCGTCATACCCCATCTTCGCCTTCACCTACGACTGGGGCGTGAAGAAATATGAGCCGAGAGCCAGCGGCCGCACGAAGTGGTACTGGGACAAGAAGGAGGGCGTGGCGACGAAGGTGTATGGCGACCGAGTGGCGGTGGCGGCCCTTAAAAGTGAAGAGTTAAGGGTGAAGAGTGAAGAATATGCCACCGCACAGGAACGCCCATGGTATGCCGACTGGAAGCGGGAACGCAGACACCCGATAGTGGAACTGACGAGGGAGGTGAAAGGAGAGAAGAATACCTGCTACAAGATGAAGCGACTGGTGCTGTGCTCCGGTCCGCGCGACGCGATGCAGATGTGGGCTGCCACCGATGCCCATGTTCTGTGGCTCAACTCCGAGACATCGGGCATACATGACGGCGTGGTGGAGGAATGGCTGCAGGCGCTGCTCTGCCGCATGCAGGCGGTGGCCTGTAATATATATGTATGCTACGATGCCGACGCGACGGGCATCGGCAGTAGCAGCAGCATCGCACTGGAGAACGCCAACGTGCATTGGGTGCGGCTGCCACGCGAGATGGACCAGGTGGTCGTCAGCAAGACAGACGGCCGCATGAAAACGGCGAAGGACGTCACCGACTTCGTGACGCATTTCCCGCAGATACAGAAGCTGCTGGCCCCCGACCTGCGCAAGGCCAACCCCAGTGCCGCGCTGATGCGCTTGCTCGACAATGCCCTGACGATGCAGTTCTGGATAGACAAAGCCACGACCAAGAAGAACCGCGACGGCGAGAGCCGCGAGACCAACGTGCGCTACGTCCTGAGCGTGGCCAACCTCCTGCAGTTCTTGGAGGCGAAGGGCATCCGCTGCTATGCCGGCAGCCAGGGGCAGCGGGTCTTCTATCAGCTGACGCACAAGAACACCTACCGTCTGCTTGACAACGGGCGCACGGGAAACCAGTTAGAGAGCGTCAGCCGCACGGCGATGCTCGACTGGCTCGATGCGCACATCAGCGAAGCCGACGCGCCCTATAAGGCCAACCTCGTGAACGCCGTCTTCACCGGCAAGGGACTTGACGGACGCACACTGAGCACCATGCCGTCGCTGCCCGTCAACGACCACAGCTACGGCGAGGACTTCGACTACTTCTTCTTCGAGAACACCGCCGTGCTCGTCACCATGGAGAAGATTACCGCCGTTGACTATGCCTCGATGCCCTACCTGACCAACGAGGAGCTTATCATGCCGGGTGACTTCACGGTCATCCCGCAGCCGTGGCGCATCATCATCAACCCGAGATACGAGGCCGAGAAGAAACGCCACGAGGACATCAGCCGTCAATGCACCACGCCCGCCATGCGTGCGGCTGAGAACACGCGCTGGAAGGAATGGGAGAAGCTCTGGAAATACCGTCTCATTATGGATAAGCCCCTCGAACAGATGCCCATGCACTTCCGCTTCCTCTACAACCAGGGTCGCATCTTCTGGGAGAAGGAGAGTTTTGGTGAGACGCTGACAGCAACCGAGCGACAGATGCAGGACATGCACCTCATAAATAAGGTCCACGCCTTCGGCTATGTCCTGACGCGCCACCGCAGCCGCGCCGTGCAACGGGCCGTTCATATCACTGACTATAGCGTGACAGACGAGAACAAGGCCAGCGGACGTAACGGCAAGAGCGCCGATATCGATCTGCTGGCCACCGTGCGCCCCTCGTCGGCCAACATCGCGGGCAAGAGCATGAAGAACATCACCATCGAGGTGATGATGGGCAACGTCGTGCCAGGAGTCCACTCGCTCGTCTGCATCGACGAGCTGCCAGACAACTTCAAGTTCGAGGATATGTTCAACACCGGCACCACCATCGTCATCAAGACCCTCTACAAACAGCCAGTCACCCTGCGCGGCGAGGACGTTCCCAAGATATTCATCGCCAGCAACAAGCCCTTCGACCGCTCCGGCGGCTCAGTGAAAGGGCGCATCTACCCCTGCTTCACCAGCGACTACTACCACGCCTCCACCGATGACGGACGCTGGCTCGACTTCACTCCGACCGACGAGTTCCAGGAGCAGTACGGTGTGCAGGAGGTGGCCAACGGCCTGCCGCCCGACCTGCTCAACGAGGCACAGAACCTCATGGTGGCCTGTGCGCAATTCTATCTGCAGCACCCCGGTGAGGTCATCCTTCCGCCGACCGAGACACGCAGCCTGCGCCGCGAGCTCTACGCCATGACCAAGGACGGCGCACTGACCGACTGGCTGGTGCAGTACTTTGAGGACATCCCCAACAATCCTCACATCGGTCAGCCCATCCCGCCGCAAGAGATGGCCATCAGCCTGCTCGACAGCGAGGGCGAGGGCGTGAACTATGAAACGATCGAGAAGGCAAAGAAACGCATCGCCAAGAGTCTGAAGCCCTGCCTGAACCGCATGGGCATCGTGATGGATCCAGACGTGGTCCTAAACACCCCCTCATACCGCCGCAACGGCGGTCGTCGTAGCCGGGCATGGCTGACTGTGCTCGACCAGCAGGGTAAACCTGTGGGTAAGAAGGTGAAGAACCTTTACCGACATGAGATTTTGACCGGTGAGCGCCTGCCGCGCGAACTGTCGGCACAGCCCGTATTCGTACATTACTTCTACCGCAATCGACCCGGCTGCATTCCCATCAAGCCTTATACTTCAGGCAAAGAATATGAGAAAGGATATGTACAGGCTGCGAGCGAGAAAGATCCAGAAACTGAATAGTTTAAACATACAATTAACATGAGACCATCATTGAAAGCGACAATCATCCGTCACTCATGTCGCACAGGCCGTGCGGTGTGGATATACAGCGGACCGTCAAAAGAGGCAGCTAAAACCGCTTACTACCGGACAGTGAAACGCGAGCGTGAGCGTCAGCTGCGGTGGGCGGCTATACAGCGGCGGCGGGTTGAGAACATCAAACTTCTGCTTCAGGATTGTGTTGCAGCCCTGCCCATCCTTAGTGACATGACCGGGGATCAGTGCGAAGCCATCCGCATACTGCATGAGTTGGCCGATAACCAACAGGAGTTCAGCAGCCCGTTCTTGGAGCACGACTATGAGCGACGTCATCAGAACTATTTGGAAAAGCGGCGGCGGAAATACTGGAGAGACGCTGATTTCCGCCAGCACGAGCGGGAAAGAAGGCGTAAAAAAACTAAAACTGAAATGCAAGATAATAGTAATTATGATAAATAAAAAACCAGGACACAACGAGATATGAGCAAAAAAGACTGCATTAAAAGTGAAGGTCAGGTAACCGAGTCACTTGGCTATGATAATTACCATGTTCATCTCGACAATGGCGTCACCATCCTCGCCACACTCTCTGGCAGGATGCGTCAGAACCATATCCGCATCGTGGCGGGCGACCGCGTGGAGGTGGAGCTCTCGCCCTACGACCTCACACGTGGACGAATCTCATTCAGATACAATAGATAATGATTATTAACCTAAACAACCGACTGAAGTATTATGACAACAGCAAGAGTACATGGAGGCAATACCCTCGAACAACAAGTCATCCGGCTGCAGAGAGAAGGATGGCACGTAGCGAACATCGCCAGCATCGCCAAGGTGAATGCCGACACAGTGAGAGAAATCCTGAAGCGTAGAAATATTATTTCAATGTAAGACAATGAAGCACTTAGATTTTACCATCGACTTTGAGACCTGCGCCCTGACAGCCAACGCCGCACCGATGCAGGTGGCCATCGTGCCCTGGCGACGCGAGGCAGAGAGCGACCCGTTTGTGCTCGACGAAACCGGTGAGACCACCGAGGAACAGGCCTGTGCATGGCCAGAGCCATACGTGACATACATTGACCTCCGCTCTTGTGTGGTCGAAGGAATGGACTTCGACCCCGTCACCATCGACTGGTGGAGCCGCCAGAGCGACGAGGCGAAGCACACCGTCTGCCAAGGACTGGCCGAGCCTATCGCCGACATCACCATAGGCGCTCTCAATTATCTGCGCGACATTATCAAGCAGTTCCAGCTCGACAGCGTCTGTCTCTGGGCGCACGGCATGGACGTGGACTGTGCCATCCTCCGCTCGCTCTGTCGCCGCTTCGGCATCGACCTGGAGGGCATCGTGCCTCACACCTCCTTCCGCGACTGCCGCACCGTCATCCTCGAGGCAGCACTGATAGAGGCCGAGCGCAGCATGGCCGGCAAGAGCACGCGGGCCAACGGCATCGCCCTACCCCGCCAGGTACATGTCGACCCGACGCTGGCCTACAAGATCTTCGACCCCCTGCCCTCCCACTACGCTGAGGACCGCGAGACCCATGACGCCCTCTACGACGCCCTCCGCTCTATCTGGTACACCTGGCAAGCACTTAAAACCCTACGATCATGAACGAAGAAGAAGAACTGAGAACCCACGACACCGAGAACTCGACCACCGAGGCCGACAGCTCCATCTGGTATTCATAAAAAACGGACAGCTATGGAAACAACACTGATTATTTTCCGCATCATGGCAAGCATTGTCAATGGGTTGCTGATAGCACTGGCAATAACCGTTTACTTTTACATGCACCGACATCAGCAGAAGATGAAGGACATCACGAATATGTTGGTGAGGCTGTTTGTCATCACGATGGGTGAACACCTGCGCCACAATTTCGATCAGCTGAAAGAAATGAAAGAGGTCCTGCAAGAACTTATAGCCGCCGAACGCTATGAGGACGCCAAGCGTCTGAAAGCCGTCATCGACGATCATGCGCAACAAACCTTGGAGGAGCTACGCCGTTTCAAGGAGGAGTTCGGTGACAAAGTGATAAAGATGGATTTGACGAAGATATGCGAGCCGACAAACGAAGAGGAGGACTGAGGCATGACCAAAGAACAGCAGATAGCTCACTGGGTTCCGTTCGTTGACATCGTACTGACCGCCGAGAACAACATATCAGACATGGAGAGGCATGCGCTCATTGCCGCTCGTGGCACGGGCGAAAGCATGGAGCGGCGAGCCATCGAGCGATATATCCGCGCCGTCGCCACTGAAATCGTGGAGCGCGGCGGCATGGCGTTCGAGGGCGGAGAACTGAGAGATTGAACCGTATAATGAATTTTAAAAACCTAACGACAATGCGAGTACACAGATTTATGAGCGACGCGGAATACGAGGTGCTGGTGGCTGGCGGACGGCTGATGAATGCCACCGACCATGCCAAGGATCGCGGTCAGCTGACCGACAGCATCGGCTTCTGCTTCTTCACCGAGGATCCCGACAAGGCGATACACTGGCTCTCAGGCTGCTGCTATCCCGACCACTGCGTGACGCTTGACATCCCTGACCACATGCTCCGCCCCAGCACCGCCACCTACCGCGACCCTGAGCGCGACGACCTGACGCGAGGCCCCATCATGGGCGGACACCGCCCCACGATGCAGAAGCGCGAGTACTGTCTGACGAGTTACGCACTCAGCGACGGCGTGACCATCATCGCCGACACCGAAAAATACCGCGAATACGCCGACCTGCGCCGGGCGATGCAGGCCATCGGACTAATAAACTGAACGACTATGGCAGCAACAATTACCCCCCCCAAGAGCCGTTTCCTCGGCAACGGCCTTTCTCGCACGGCGATGCTTTTCAAGATTGCCACGCTGGCGGGCCATCGTCTGACCATCCCGGAGATGAACCGCTTCAAGGACGTCAACCCCCGACAGCTGGAGCACGTATATGAAGAGGTAGTACGCATGGGCGACCCCGGCAATGCCCTCTTCGCCCTCAGACTGTTATTAAAATAATTATTCACCAATTTAAAACAAAAACGATTATGGATCAGAAAACAATCAAGCGGCTCAGCGCCGTGGCAGCCTCGGTGCTGCTCGTGTTAATCATCTTCTTCGCCTGCTGCACGGTAGTCGACTCAGGCGAAGTGGGCATCAAGTTCCACAAGTGGTCGGCCTCTGAACAGGACTACGGCGGCGTCGAAGGGACGTGCAAGGGCTGGGTGTTCTATAACCCTATCACCACCTCGGTGTTCACCTACCCCACGTTCACGCAGCGCAAGCAGTATGAGACCATCAAGGTGAACGCCAAGGATGCTTCTATCTTTGAGATGGACCCCACCATCGCCTACCACATCAACCCGGCCAAGGCGTGCGACATCTTCGTGAAGTACCGCGTCGATGTGAAGTCGCTGGAAGACGGGTACATCCGCACCTGCATATACGAGGCCTACCGCACCTGCGCTAACCAGTACACGTCGGACTCGCTGATGTCGAACCGTGCCAACTTCGAGCGCGACGTGCGCTCACGACTGGAGAAGTCGATGATGGCAGAGGGCTTCCTCGTCGAGGAGTTCACGTCGAAGATTACCCCACCCGCCTCGCTGACGAGTATGATAGACGCTAAGAACGCTGCCATCCAATCTGCCCTGAAGGCAGAGAACCAGGTGAAGGAAGCCGAAGCCAACGCAAAGATCGACGTGGCTAAGGCCGAGGGTGCCGCTCGTGCCATGCGCATCAAGGCCGATGCCGAGGCATACTACAACAAGACCATCGCCGCCTCTTTGAGCCCGATGATTATTCAGGAGGATATGATAGAGAAATGGGATGGCAAGATGCCGCAGATTGTAGGCGGCAACGGCATGATGCTCGACATAAGTAAGGTAATGGGGAAGTAAGGCTATGGGAACATCAACCATCGTATATATCCTGAGTGTGGTAGCGTCGCTCTATGCGACCTACCTGCTCGCCTACCGTCTGTACGACGTGCCGGAAATCGAGGAGCTTGAGCCAGAGCGTATCGTCCTGCCGAGGATTGTCTACATCGCGGCCTTGATTATGGCATTCATTCCTTTGCTGAACATCATTGCCCTCGTATTCTTTGTCGTCATGCCGCAAGCGGGCAAATCCTGTGGCGACTTCCAGATAAAGTCCTGGCTCTTCGAGAAGCCTGAAATGAAAACCGACAACACCGACAATAACCCTGAAAAGAAATAGAACTATGACAACAAAGAAGAAACCAACCGCCGCCCCAGCCGAAGCGCAGGGTGACGCAAAAGACGAGAAGAAGAAAATGCTCACCGTGAGCGACGAGCGCATGCAGACCGTGATGCGCCATGTGGACCGTGGTCTGTCGAAGGCGCACGTCACCACCGTCGAGATGCTGATAGCCGCCCGCCAGATGACCGCCTCGGCGCTGGCACAGCTCTGCACCGACAACCCGCAGGCCGACCGGCTCCAGCTTATTGATGACGTATGCGCCGATCTGCGTCAGGTGCTCATGAAGCGCATCCTGCCCGAAATGGCCATCACACCCAAGGGCGAGGCGTAGTCACTAACCGCAAAAAAGCTACACACAATGAAATTGAAACCAGTTTATGCCGCAGGGCGGAGCGTGAGACTGTCGCCGCTGCAGCGCATCATGCAGAAGACGGGGCGCAGGCCTACGGAGTGCCGGTGCCAGTTGTGCAAGCGCCAGTGCCACACGCCGTGTCTCGCCACGCCGCAGGACATCCTGCGGCTGATGGACGCCGGCTACACCTCGCGGCTGGCACCGACGCTCTGGGCGGCGGGCATGGTGATGGGAGTGACGAACCAGCCCGTGCCGCTGATACAGGCCCGCGTCGAGGACGGCGCGTGGGGCGGACTGCTCGACGTGGGAGCCAACTCGCACTGCACGTTCTTCACCGGCGACGGCCTGTGCGAGCTGCACGCCCAGGGACTGAAACCCACCGAGGGTCGCCTGTCGCACCACTCCATACGCATCGACAACTTCCGAGCCTCGAAGTCCGTGTCATGGACCGTGGTGCAGGAATGGCTCTCGCCCGACAATGCCGACGTCGTGGCCGAGGTGACCCGCCGCTACGGGGAGTATATGAAACAGTCACAACATTAACGATTAAGAGCGATATGAAATCAAATGAACTGATGATAGGAAATTGGCTGTTTAACAGGAACATTAACAAGGCTATGCAAGTATATCCTATGATGTTTTCTCAAATGTTCCGTCGGACGCCAGAATCTACTACTGAGGATTATGGATTTTATCCTATCCCACTGGATACACGGCAGCTGGAGAAGAACGGCTGGAAGCTCAACGGAGACGATGCGAAGTCCGCCCCCGGCACATGGACGGGTGGCGGCCTGATGCTGGAGCAGGAGCCCGACGGCGATGGATTTCGGATCGTGGTCACCAGCGACTACGACGACGAGGACACCAACCGCACTCCCTTTGTCCTGCACTACCTCCACGAGCTGCAGAACGCCCTCCGCCTCTGCGGCATCGAGAAAGAGATTATTGCGTATTAACAATTTAAAAGCTACACAAGATTATGAAACAAGAAACCCCAAAACACCAGCCCTCGCAGCCCGGCACGCAGGACGGCGAGCGCTGCGACTCCGAGTTTATCCGGCAGGCGCAAGCCTTTGCCAGCTATATGGCCAAGGAATACGCCGAGCCCGCAGACGGCGACATCGCCATGCTGCTCCTTGCCCTCGATGCCACCGACGCGGAGAAGACCGCCCACCTGCACTGCACGATGGGCAACCGCATGCGCATCGCCGCCGACATCGCCGACATCATGCGCGACAAGGAGTGGGGCCGCGACCTCTTCCGCAACGCACGCATCATGGCCGGAGGCGACGATGGAGCCACCGACGAACTCCTGCGCCGCAACCGCCGCCGGCTGCGCACCGACTACGCCGTGCTGATGCTACCATTATTTATGGTAATACTCATCACAGCCCTCGCCATCATCAGCCCCGCCTACAAGTGGACGGATGCCGTCGGCATGGCCATGCTTATGGGCTTCAACATCCTGCTTATCGTCCGCGACATCCTCGACCGCCGCCGTCAGACAGCCCGCATCTTGGCCGAGCGCCACAGCGAGGACAAGGAGCGGGCAGAGGCAGCCGCCAAGACTTTCTTCGACATGGTGCGAAACAGGATGAACGATGATGATGATGAATAAAACTACAAATTAAACGAATTATGAAGATTATCGCAAAAAAGGACTCCGCACTGGAGCAGACTGTAAGAGTGATGTGCGAGAAGATGACAGAAGGCATCGTCGGCGCACGGGACATGGTGGAAAAAGCCGCTGGAGTAAAACCTATGAACATATTCCACATATTTCACTGGGGAACGATATCAAGGTTGGTGCCAGAGTTTGATATCCATCCTGATGACAGGGTAAAGATTGACCCTCACATTCTTCGTAAGAAGAAAGGATGTGAGAGTGTCTATGTTCCTGCCCTGCGCTATAAGGAAGGCAAGGATCTTGATGCAGCCTTCCGTGAGTTTGCCAAGGAGCATGAGGTGACAGAGGAACCGCTGAATGAGTATGGCATCCACATGGTGGACTGGAAGAATGGCATGTCGTATAGCATCCAGCTGGCTCACGATACGGAGAATAACCGGTATATGCTTGTCTGTTCTGACAGCATCCCCAAAGCGTTTGATAAAAAGAAACTGGCCAAGGATCAGTTTGAGGTGGAGTATTAAGCAGGAAGAAGCATTCCGCATCGAGATTACCGAACGGCAGAAAACGGAGAAAGTATGGAATGGTTTAGCATTAACGAACGGCTTCCTGAAGTAGATGAGCGAACGGGCGAGAGTGAATTCGTGCTGGTATATCCCGGACACAGATGCTTGCCGAGGATTGCCAGATACTCCAATGGGCTATGTTGCAAGCAAGGCTGGTGGATGCAAACCATTGGGGAACACCATCCGCTCCGCAATCATCGCGGTCATCCCGCCTTTACCCACTGGGCAGAGATAGAATATCCAGACACTACGAATCAAACGAAATAAAAGATAAGGTTAATGAAAAAATTCAAAGTAACAGTAACCAGAGCCTGTGAATATGAGGTGACGGTTGACGAGAAGAAATGGGGCTTCACAAAGCAACAGTCTTTTGAGCGCTCCCTCTGGAGACTACCAGTTTACGTCGACAAGGACGGCAATCTCGACGTAGAAGCCGCAGGCGGTTTTGCCAGGGCTCTGGCCGAGCAGACATCAAAACATGGCATCGGCATATTCATCGAGGGCTTCGGCATGTGCGGCACGGACAAAGAAATTGTGGACTACTGGAACAAACTGCAAAACCACAAGGACAACCAATTCACCGACGGCCTGTATATCAGTGAGAACTACGACGAAATTGAGTCAGAGATTGAAGAAGTGAAGGAGGACTGACACGATGAACTGGAATATCAACAGCTGCGACGGCATCTACAATTCCTTCGACGTACATTTTACGTCGAAGTGTGACAACCGCTGCCCGCACTGTATCGACGCGCAGTATAGCGGCAAGGGCATCAAGCACCCCGACGCTCACGCCATCGCCAAGGCCATCATCGACCACCAGGAGGGCTTCGACGACGTGCTGTTCCTGGGCGGCGAACCTTGTCTGTTCCTGAAGGAGCTTTGTGACTGCATATTCATGATCAAGACCAATACACGGCTGAAATGCTACGTCACCACCTCCGTTCCCCACACATGCTACCGCCTTTACCCGAAATTCCTGGAGCTGGCAGAGCTGGCAGACGGCATAAACCTCTCCGTACAGCATTACCGCGAAGACATGGCCGATAAGATACGCTGCACCACGTCGCGCTACGACCGTCAGGCATTCTACCGCGAGCTGCCGCACAAAGAGCGGTTTCGCATTCATTTGAATCTTGTGCGCCCCTACCTCTGCGACCGCAACGACGTGTTGTCCTGTCTCCAGCACTACGACAACATGGGATTTCCTGTCATTAAGCTCTCGGAGCTTCAGCGTGCCACCAACAGCTACGCATCGTTTGAGCAGATAATGGGCATACGTCTGCCGTCGCCATTTGCCCACGGTTGCCAGACATGGTTCGACATGCGTCAGCTGCTGCCCGAGTACAAAGGCCGGCTGTTGCTGAAACGCTCCTGCTTCCTGAACGAAGAGACGCGGCGGGCAAGCCTGGCGGACGGCATCAAGGTATTGCGCAAGTGTCTGGTCAGACCGCGACCACAACACTATGCCGTAGTCTATGAAGACGGCTCACTCAGCAACGGGTGGGTATAACATTTACAAACCATTTAATAACATCAACAGCTATGTGGACAAAATTTCTTAGAAACATGATGGCGCAACACGCGCTGAAGATGAGCCACTGCTCAACAGGTGGCGGTGCCTGTCACTGCACAAGTGGAGAAACCCTATACCGGAAGGTAGGCTACGGGCATTGCGCCACCTACGAGCCTGTCAACCGAGGTTTCGGGCACTGCGGGTGAAAGATAGGAGGACTGAGCAATGAGCAGACAAGGCAAGACATGGACGTTCCTGCGTCCGAGCGACCCTGCAAGGGTTATCCGTTTCGATCCGACGGGCGAGGACTTCGGGGCGATGTACCTGGCACAGGGCTGGCTCCGCGACCACGGCTACCGCTACGGTTCTACCGACTGGAGCAACTACGTGGCTGCCATGAAGGGCGAGCAGTACACACTGCCGCAGAAGCTCTACAACTTCAACCGCGAGGACTATATGCAGGTGACGGCAGTGATGTATTCCTGCAACTACCGCGAGGGCTGGGTGGAGGTATGGGTCGTGGAACCGATGTGGGTGCTCCACCTCTTTCTCGAATACCGCTGGTACGACATGATTCTAAGCGGTGAGAAAACCGAGGAGTACCGCCGCTTCTGCAAGCGGTGGAACAAGGCATTTACCGGCATCAGTACCGACGGTGCTCCACTGTTTTCATTCCGCAACGGCTATCAGCAGCCCAACGTGAACGGCTACACCCACGTCTGCCTGCACCGTGGCTACACCTCCACGACGGTCACCTACCGCATCAACGCCGTCACCATCGGCCAGGGGCGCACCGACTGGGGAGCGCCCGACGGCGAGGATGTGTATATCATCAAGCTGGGAGAAAGGTATTAACAAGTTAAACAAAGAGCAATATGACAAAGAAACAACGAGACCGCAAGAACCGCAAGCGAGCTATAAAGGTGGGCGAGCTGAGTCTGAAGGACTGCACCGTCCGCTACGTCGATGTACAGTTTCTGATGAAGGTCGGTGGCAAGGTGTTCGGCGGCAAGCGGTTCCATTACCAACGGGACCGGTCCACGTCGGCCAGCGATCTGGAGTTGCTGGCGCGAATCATTATGAGCTGGGAGAAGACCGTTGACTTCGGCACCACTCACGCCGACGAGTTTCTGCGCGAAGTGGAAGGCCGCATAGCCAACCGCAGCGGGCTGACAGCCGACGAACTTTTCCGCAAGTACTGGGTGAACTACCGAGAGACCGTGGAGCAGGAGTTTGAGCGCGACAACAAGGGTGTCGCCGATCACCCGCTCTATCAGCACGAAAACGACTGCCTGAAGTACAGGGCCGCCATGTGGCTGCACAGCTTCTTCAACGAGCCGCTGCCCATAAAGCTCGCCTTGCTTTACGGCATCTACCGCATAGGCTATGCCGCCGACGGCTTCGACGGCATGCGGCAGGAGATAGAGCAGATACCGCATACCATCCGTGATATCGTGGACGGGATGATAGTAAAGAGTAAAAATAAGGAGGACTGAATTATGCCAATATTAAACATTGAACTGAGTGACTATGATGCGCTCAGAGACAGAGTGAAACAACTGGAGTGTGAGAACAAGAACCTTTCGGAGGCCATCGAAGACAAAGCAGAGGATGGTCGTCTGAGGGTTATCAAGAAGACGGTGACAATAACGCTCAACCCGTGGAAGACGGTCAACGAACACGCATTGGATTCATGCACCGAGAAGTACGAGTTCCTGAACTTCGACGATATTGAGCAGGAGGCCAAGAGCCAGTTTTATAAGGACATGGCTAACCGCATCCAGAGCCAGGAGCGGCAGGAAATCTCAGAGCTGAAAGAGCAGTTGAAGCATAGCCAGGAGCAACTTGACAGTTCGCTCGGGCGCATCGACCGGCTAATGAAGCGCAACTGGTGGAACAGACTGTGGAATAAAGGAGCGGAATAGCTAATATGGAAGCAAAAGAGTTAATGGCTGGCGACATCGTTAGGCAGAAGCACAGCGGACTGATTCTGAAAGTCTCTGAAATAGTACCGCCGTACATCAGAGCAGAAGGCGAAGACGGACAGTTTCACGAAGACACCGTAGAGCCAATACCACTCTCTGCCGAGTTCTTCGACAGCATCGGGTGGCACCGCATGGAGGGCGGCAAGTACGACAAACGCTATTTCTGGGCAGACGACTCCTGCGAGATGACGGCACACGAGTTCAATGACGGCATGTGGCACGTGGGGCATGACTGCATCGAAATGGGCGGATTCCCCATTGAGTGCGTGAACATCGGTTGGGTACATGAGTTGCAACATTTCATAACCCACTGCTCGGTGGATATGGAGATTAAGCTAAAGAAGGGGGACTGAGCGTATGACGAGATACACATTGATGCTATTTCAGATGGCATACCCCGAGCAGATAAAAATCGACAAGAGCAAAGTGAAAGACGGCATTCACATAGAGTGCTGGCTTCTTAATGAAGACAAAGAACCTCACATGCTTTTATTCGATGGCGGTCCGTTTCCGACGGAAGAGAAAGTTAATGATACGATCCAGAAATTACTGGCAGTACAATTAAACGAACAGTGAGGATATGGAATGTGGAGTAAGGAAAAAACCGCAATGGTGCAGGATAGCTTCAATCATTCGATGCGAGGAATGTCCGCACTGGCAGCTGTCTTTAGAAGAATGGATAGAATTAAAAAATAGAACGATATGATTAAGGACAACATGTTTTACAGCGACCCGACGCTGAAGGACTATCGGGAGATGGACATTGAAAAGATTATCGAAGAGTATCTGCTGACCAAAGGCACTTGGTATAAATCTCCACTCAAAAACGAAAAGCCGAAGCAGATAAACAAAGTAGTGAGTGCAAAGAACCTTGTGTCTTCGGGGCTGTTTGTCTATGGACTGAAAGACAATCCGACGAATAAGCGGGCTGTAGAATACTACTGCGAGCGGTGGGGACATATACACCAGATTATCGACGAGCATGACGTGATACGAATCCCTGAAGATTTATGGAACCGATGCGACGAGTACAACCGAATACACACCAACGGCAATGACCGCAAACCAATGGAGGACTGAGCGTATGAATTTATCAGAAGACATCAGAAAAGAGATTTGGCAAATGGCTTCTACCCCTGAAAGCGTGTGCTATATTGAGAAGCACGACGGTGAGGGGTTCAAGGTGGAAGAGATTGACGGCGACTACTGTCATTTCTGTGCCACCGAGAAAGCGAGGGAGCTCGACAAAGAGAACGGCGGTAAGTATTATCATCAGGTATATGAAGAGACATCGCCAGAGAGCGACCATTTCAGCCATTGCGCGGAGTGCGGCTGCCTGCTCAATGCCGCGCTGATCGTCTGCAGCTGGAATGAAGATGACATCAACTGTATTGTTGAAGATTTGAAGCAGGTGAAATCTTTTGAGGACATCAAGGGCGACCTTGCGTGGAAAATTGACCAGGTACTCGACAGCGAGGATGAAGCCTGCGAGTGGTTCCCCAAACAGATGAAATATATCGGCAGGAGGTTGAGTAATCTTTATAAGAAAGAAAGGAGGACTGAACGATGAAGCACGTCAGAATGACACGTCACGGGCGAGGACCGCTGCACACTTACTACCGCCTCGAATGGATGTACGACCAGATGCGCCACGGCGACTACGGTACGTCATACGGCATGTGGTACAACATCGCCAACGCCTACGTCCAGTGCTGGGCTCGGGAGCGCAGCAGCGGCAGGAAACGCAAGGAGTACATCAAGAAGATTATCCACGTATGGGTAGAGGGCGATATCCGATGGGGTATCGAGTACAATAGCAAACATGAGTGGTATCGCGGTTGCAAACCGTGCGACTTTATCAATCTGCCAGGCTACGGCAAGGAGGTGTATCATATCCGCGAAATCATCAAGCAGTGGAACAAGTTTGCCAAACCAAACCGCCGTTTTTATGTGGACTTCGATGGAAAGGATGGAAAGTACAATGGCATACCCTACGACAAGTGCCTGCAGATTCTCAAAGTGTTGAATGTAAAAAGAAAATAACGAATTATGACAGATAATTATTCAGCCGAAGCCCTGAAGGAACGGGGACACGGCGTTATCGAAGAATCGAAGTGGGAGAATTTCGACAAGATGGTTGACAACAACTGCAAGTCGTGGATGGGACTGCGCTACGTGGACAGCGTGCTGCTCCTTTGCGAGATTATGCACAATGAGGCGATGCCGCTGGCGGATCGTCGCCGCCAGGCTTACGACAAGTTTCAGGAGTTCGACTGCAACGGCACGGCGGCACACATGATCTGCGGTGCCCTGCGCGACCTCTGCACCGACGGCGAGACACTGGCCGAAGAGATACTTGACTTCAAGTACGATCCGAACGGCAGCCTGTCGGAGCGCAGGAAGTACCGTGAGCGTATGCAGCCGGTATGGGAACGGGAGAGGAAGATTCGCGAGGACTTGAAAAGTCACATGTTTATCCGTGATTTTAAGATACTGACCATCGCCCCGAAGGGGAAAGAGGAAGTCAGAGATGTCGTACCCGTCTATTCGACCCGCAGCGGCATGTTCCTTATTGAGTACCCTTACAAATACAGGTGGGAGGACTGCCTGAAGATTACACGTCACATAGGAAAAGTATTCGGAATGTGTTACGGTATCTTCAACGGTGTGCCGATGTTCTCGTTCGACACCTACGACACCTTCTTCCGCCGTCAGCACAACGGAATGACGCAGGAAGACTACGCAGAGTTTATGAACGCTCTTGGCGGCGACCACTATGACGGAGAGAAAGCAGACAGGATATTAAAAGAACGGACATGGAAACATCTGAAAAAAAGATATTAGGCATGGACTGGATAAAGCGGCTTGCACGCCGCTTCACGCCAGAGCAATTCAGGCAGCAATACTTAGCAAAACCCTTAGCACAACAGCGTATGGAAGAACAAACAATACGCAGGACCGACGAGGAACTGTTGACCGCATTCCCCGAGTGCGACCGCATCAAACGAGAGCAGGCAGCACCCATCGTGGTGCAAGTGATGAACGAGGTGGATTCGTGGCGCAAGTTGCGATACACCATACAAGCCCGACTGCAGGAGCAATATTGGCCAGAGCCTGAATACGACTCCGATGAGTATAAGGAATGGCGGGAATACTTCTACGGATGGCACGACGACCGTTTCGAGAAGTGGACGAAACTTGTGGAATGGGAATACGTCTATCGCCACGGCCAGCGTCACACAATGGAAGAAGCCTGCCAGATAGCAGCCGACGAGTGGACGCGCATGATATTCGGCAACCACATGCAGGACAACGGCGACCAGTCGGACGCAGGCGGACTGGCAATGGTGTTCGGCACGCTCGCCAAAGATAAGGCCAAGCGCGGCATCAGCAGCGAGGTCATTGAGAAGTTCCGCAAGCTCTGCAAGGAATACTACCTTGGTGGATGCCGCTATAATGATGGCAAATACGGCTGGGTGAATAGTAAGCCGTACTGCGACTACGGGCCAAACGATGCGTTGAGCAGACTATTGGAGCAGGCAGGCGTACCCGACAACAGCATTGGCAGCATCTGTCCTTGGAAGACGGGCATCACCGTTGACGAGCGCGACCATGCCGTCATCGTCCGTGGCTATCAGAAGGAAAGGTATATATAATACTTAACAAGACGAATTATGAAAGAGAACGAAATTAAGCAAGTGTTCGATGACGTTCAGCAGCGGCTCGAAACCCTGCAGGGCAGCGACGCCTCGTTTATGTTCATCGGCCATCAGGGCAACCATTTTGTGATTAGTGGCAAGACCAACGAGATTTCGGCGCAGATACTCTTTGCGATGATGCGCTATCCCGTCATCCGCGATATTATCAAAGAGTGTGCCGCACGGTACGACGGCCTGAATGCCGAGTATGGCAGTAATTTTCGCAACGTGAAGATGGATCACCTGATAGAACAGAACTCCGGAAACGGGAATTAAAATCGTTATGTTATGGATAAAGTGTGTGATACCTGTCAATATGGTATGAGAGTCGAAGAGGGCAGGTTATGCTGCACATACGCAGGCATCTGCCATACGCCAGACGGAGATAAAACAGCATGGACTCTGAACAAGGAACAGCAGTATGGCGAGCTGAAAGGCCGCCGGTTCCGCCCGACGTTCAGCTCTCCGATTGACTATTTCGAAATCCGGGGCTACGATGCCGAGCGCGACATGGTGCTGACAACGGCGCACCCCAAGGACGGCTCGCCCTTCGATGACGAGATAGAGGAACGCTATCTGGTGGGAGCCTTCGAGACTGGCGCCTACAAGGCTGTCAACGACATGCCTGTGGACGAGCGGACGTTTGACATCATGGCACGGTCATATCTCGACATGATGCCTCCTGTGGTAACGCGCAAGCAGAAGTTCAATGGTCCATGCTGCGACCGATGCCAGCACCGCTTCGGCACGACCAGCAACCACGAGTGGTGCCAGCAGCATTATCAAAACAACAGATGTTATAGATTTAAACTGGAGAAACAATGATAGAACAAAATGAAGTGGCCATGATGCCACCTGAGAACGGACAAAAGATGCTTCAGTTGGAAGAGCGCATCAACGGCGAACTGCAAACTTATCTGCGGCATCATGCCGACAAACAGGAGGCAGAACTGATATGTCGCGCCAATATGACGCTTTACAATATGGCGCAGTGCCGTGGCGTCAGTCTATGGAAATTATGTTTTGAGGTTATGCCGCAATGGGAAGCGTCAGAACCGAAAATTGACACAATGCAGCAAGATGGAAACGTAACTATGAATATTGACTACGACCTGCACCTCGTGCCCATCGTGATAGACTGGGAACACGGGCCAAGCTATTGGGAGAAGAAATACCGAGATCTGAAAGAGCGCGTGGCAGGACTATTAGAGGATTAAGGAGGACTGAGCGATGAAAATAGAGGAAGGCAAGCAGTATTACTTCTACGACGACAGGGCAGAGGAAGATGTGTGCAAGGCTCATGTGTTGCACATTCTGCCCCACCCGGAGCGAGAAGACGACAGGTTGATTGTATATCGCTGGTACGGCAAGCACCGGCAGCGTTGGTGGTATGGCACGACAACCGTCAGCCAGCAGGAACTATGGGCTGACTATGTTCAAAAGGTCATCGCCTGTAGGAAGAATCGGAGGATGTGCCGGAAATGCGGACAATGCGGCTACTACATGGCCTATGTAAAGACAGACGGCACGAAAGACCACTACGGCGACTGTGCCAGCATTGGCATGAATAAAGAATGCGACGAGAGGAACAACCACTACAAGGGTCCCGTCGAACTTCTTCTGCAAGTGGACGAAAAAGAGGATGCCTGCGGATTCTTCAAGACGAAGCGTATCAAGCGAGTCAAGGAGTACATCAAGACGCACCCCAAAGACTACTACCAAGAAACGAACTTCAAGCCGCTGCCAGTGCGATGAGCAAATTCTCTTTCAACAAACGAATTTAACGAATTGACACTAATAAAGAAATATGATAGAAAGATTTTTTTATGAAACATTAAGCGAAGAACTGACGATGCGCGGGTTTTTCGTTGCAACAGAACACGCGCCGGAGAACTGCATAGGCATTTGCGGTATCAATGGCACGGAGAAACGAGTCAAGTATGTGAAGTGTTTGCAGGAGAACTACCGTCTGGCTGCAATCAAGAACATTATCTTCAACATCGGAAACGACGGTCGCGGCGATTGCGTAGGCGGATGGTATGAGGTTCTTGTCGGTTCGCGGACCAGAGAGCCGTTCCCGATGATATTCATCAATCTGAAGTACAACGAGCGGTACTACAAGATGGCTTATCAGTGCGGAAACATCCGCGACTTCATCCGCGACAACGACGGCAAGGAGGCCACGCGCTACGTCGTGGCGTGCATCAAGCACATGACCTCCTCGCTGATGGACGTGCTACACGAATGGATTTCAGATGGCAGATTCCCGTTGCACATGTTTGCCGAAGGTTCGGAAGATATTATTATGGAGGACTGAGCAATGCAAGCATTTGAAATCAAGACCAACAAGAGCGACTATCCGTTCCTGATAATCGCCAACGGATTCAAGCGGGCAATCGAGATGCTGTATCAGAAGGGCATCTACGACACTGACATCGTTTCGGTGCAGCAGCTGGAGACATACAAGAGCGACCACATCCTAATCGAAGAGCGGCTGACCTCAAAGGAAACGCTCCGCGAGGAAGTGCGCCGCGAGTTGCAGAAGGACATGCCGCGCTGGATGCCCGAGCCAAACGGCGCGGCTGGCGGCGGCGAACGAGACCGCTATCTGATAAGGACATCAAAAGGGCATTACTTCACATCAAAGGTCATCGGTGGCAACAACCACTACCTTGTACTCGACACGCTGGAGCAACTGCCAGGATTACCAATGGAGGACTGAACTATGGCAGAAAGACGCTACTATATCCGCTTCGGCGGCATACCAAGAAACGAGCAGTCTATTGCATGGACTGCCGAGAACGAAATCAAAGGCAATGAGCCGGGCGTATCAGTATATGATGCTTTGTATCTCGACGAACCAGATGGAGGCTGGAATTGGCACCTTGTCATGCCGCAGCCCATCACTGAGAAGATGCTGAACACGTTGTACGGTCTCATCAACTACCAAAAACGACAGGTGTATATAGTCGAAGGTGAGTTTGTCGGGCGAGGCTCTGACAATGAGCCGTGCATCCGCAATGTTGTCATCGTCGAGAATGTCACTGACAAATTCAAGGTGCTGTAGCCCCGCGACAGGTGCGACCACCGGCATGTGGGTGTACGACAGATCTGCGAATCTCTGCTACGTCGAGATAGCGGAGGACGAGGACGTAAAGCACTACCGCCTGCACAGCTACGGCATCGAGACTACGTGCCCTGCCGACACGGTGGTATATCCGCTGACGTTCACCACCCAGCGCATAGCCGAGACGGTGCGCAACTACTACGACCACTACTTCTACGCCAACATCATGAATGCCGACTTCCGGCGCGAACTGGAAGATGACTTCCATGAACTCATGCACATCGACCTGGTCAGCGACGACTACGAAGACCAGTACCACAAAATCATAGAGCGCATGGAAGACCATCTGCAGGAAATGCTCAGACACGCCGAAGCACTGCACATCAGACCAAGGCGGAAATAATTTTTAACCCAAATTTTTAAATAATTTCCCCGACCGCAAGGGAGGGCTGAAAGACATCAACGACAATGAAGAAAAGAAACTACAAGCGCATCTTCCGCCCAGGCACGCTGTTCCGCGTGGCGGGCAGCAACGCCGTGTTCATGTCGCTCGGACTGAACCCGAAGGACAACCGGCAAATATTCTCATTCAACGGTATGGACATCGTGCGCCGCTGTGCCGTGAAGCGTGCCGACGGTCGCGCCGTGCCCGCCACCATGCGCGAGCAGCAGACCTACTGGGCCGTGATGCGCGAGGTGATAGCACGGCGCGAGGAAGTACCGAAATTCTCGCCGGGCCAATGGATTACTGAAATCAGCACCGGGCGCTACGACCTGGTTGAGAACTACAGCAACGGCTACTACACCTGCGAGAATAGCGGATTCCCGAAGATCTACGAAGTGTGCTACCGCCGCTGGAACATCAACGACGCACGCCCCGGCGACATCCTCTTCTATTACCCCACGCAGATGGCCTTCATCTTTAAGGGTATCGAGGGCGACGACCGCAAGCTGAAGCTCTTCTGCAGCTGCGACACCGAGGAACCCGAACAGCCAGGAGCCTTCCAGCTCTACGACGAAGACGAGTATTTTGGACGAGTCGACGACCTCGGCATCACCCCCGCCGACAACAAGCAGCGCCGAACGATGCTTGCCAAGATGTCCAGAGAAGGCTACGACTTAGGCTCTGGCAAGGACGGGCGGCTGGTACTGGTGAAAATACGGAATAACGACAAGGAGGACCCGCAGCCATGACCCGACAGGAATTTGAGCAGCGTCTCGACGACCTCATTGACGAGTATATCTGCGAAAACGACGACTACGAAGACGTCTGCATCTGCCACACCACATCGTGGCGGCAACTGCCCGACGAGTGGATGATTGACGTGGCAATCGAGAAACAGAAGAAGCGAAAAATTTTTTAACCCCAATTTTTTAACCAATTTCCCTGCGCAAGCAGGCTATAAAACAAACAAGATTATGGAACAGCAGAATCATGACCAGATGGCCGAGCAGTACATCTCGGCAGTAGAGAAACAGAAACAGGAGGAGGGCTACACTCCCGACCAGTCATTCACACGCGGCGACATGGAGACGTGCTTCGTCAGCGGCGCACAGTCGATGGAGCGGCTGCAGGTGGGTTGCCAGGGCACGTTCGGGCAGGCCATCGGCTCGCTCAGGGGCGGTTTCCTCGTGCGCCGCGAGGGATGGAACGGCAAGGGGATGTTCCTCTTTATGCGACCGTTCGACACGCTGCCCGACAAGATGATCACCGAGCAGGTGAAGTCGCTGCCCTGGAACTTCAAGGAGTGGGTACGCAACCACCCCAACGAGACTCGTCAGCGCTTTTTCGGGTCGTACATCTGCCTGAAGGCCGCCGACGGCACGATAGCCAACGGATGGCAGCCCTCGCAGACCGACATGCTCACCGACGACTGGGAACTGGTGAGCCCGGAGGAGTAGTCCCGCAGCCCTTGACCTGCGCCCGCCTCCGGACGTATCATAGAGACAGCCGCCGGAAAGCCTACTGCGCAGTAGACTTCCGGCGACACCGACGGCGGTGGCTCGACGAACCCCAACGAGTAATCTCACGCGAAAGGCGGGCGGTGTGGGCAAGCGTGAGGCCCACGGTCCTTTTCATACCGTGCCAGCACCGCCCGCCAACTTTTAAAAAACGACCACGAATTGAACGAATTTTACGAATTAAGAGCGATATGACAAGACAAGACATTGAGAAGAAAGTCACCGACATACTGGTGGACAAGCTGGGCGTAGAGCCCGAAGAAGTGAAGAGCGACGCGAACTTTGAGGACGACCTCGGAGGCGACTCCCTCGACTGCGTGGATGTGCTGATGTGGATAGATCACGAGTTTAATATCCACGTCAGCGATGCCGATGCCTATCAGGCGAAGACCGTCGGCGACATCTGCGACATGGTGGAGCGATACGTAGGAAGTGAAAAGTGAAACGAAAAACGAAACGATTAAGAGCGATATGAAAGCATTTGAAATCAAAACCACGAATAGCGACTACCCCTTTCTGGTGTTAGCCGAGGGATTCATGGAGGCCGTCGGAATACTGCAGCGCCAGAAGAACGTATGGGACGGCGACATCATAAACGTGCGATTGCTGGATACCTACAATAGCAATCAGATATTGGTGAAGGACTTGATTGTTGCCAAAGAATCACTGGAAGAGAAAGTGCGTCACGAACTTCAGAAGAAGATGCCAAAATGGAAGCCCGGACCTAACGGGATTTCTGGCAGCGCTCACGGCAACGATCTCTATCTGATACGCTCAGCGCGTGGCTACTACTTCACAGCCAAATGCGTCGGCGGCGCCAACTATTATCTGGAACTCGAATCACTGGAACAGTTGGCAGGCCTGCCAAAAAATCAGTAAAATACTAAGAGCGATATGAAAGCAAAGTGTATCAGGGAGCTGACGATTGACGGCTACAGGTTTGAGCCGGGCAAGGAGTACGATATCGAGTGGCGGGCGTTCACCCGCAATGCCGATGAGTGCGACCCCGTGCTGGCTCGCGGCTGCAAGGTGAGGCATATACGGTATGCCGTGAAGTACGACATGCTCGTGCCACTCCCATTCAGGCAGGGGCTGGAGAAAACGCCCGCCACGCTCTTCCTCTACGACCGCCAGTACTGCAAGCATGAGCGTTACACCGCCCCGGCCATCGAACCGTTTGGCTGGACTGCGGGCGGCCCGCTGCTCTGCTTCGACGAATTCTTCGAGGAGGTGAGCGAAGGCATGGACAACAAACCTCTCTTTACCCCCGACATCCTCGGCATGGCGACACACCAACCCGACTGGCCTCGCGGCACCGAGGTCGTGGTGTACGCCCGCAAGGAGGACCGTGAGAAGGTTCTGATGGTGACATCGAAGAAGGGCTATGTCGTCACTAAGTTCGTAGAGGTCAGCGGGCTGCAGGCCGAACTCATGGGCGAGGGTCGCTTCATCGCCGCCATGGCCGACTTCTTGCGCCCGAAGCCCGTGCGGTGGGAGCCCTCTCCCTACCCAGTCGTAAAGGCATGGCAAGACCGTATGCAGAACAACGTCATCTACCCGTCAAGCGAACTCCTCGACCAAATGAAAGCCTTCTTTCCTATGTGGCGCCACCGGATGCTCGGCGGCACACGCCCGTCGGACGGGCCAAGCCTGAGCAAGGAGCAAGAGACTGAATAATTTTTAATCTAATTTTTAATCAATTTCTCGCCGACAGGCGATGATAAAAAACAAAGAGCGATATGAAAATAGTAAGATTTGACAGCAAAGGAAACTGCCAGTTCGTTTATTTCAACTGGCGCAAGTTTAAGTTCATGACATCCTGCTGGGCCAACAGCCTTCAGGGACTGCTCGGCAAGACGAGTGAGAAGAAACATCTGGTAATCGGCTTGTGGAATCATTAAAGGAGGACTGAGCCATGGGAGAAATGAAATGGAAATTTAACCTGTTCGGCATCCGTATCGGGTGGCACAAATACTTTTCAGCCGTTTGTTACGACCGCAGGAACCGTCTCCTGCAAATCGGCAAACTGGAACTCTGGTTTTATGGATTGAATTAAACGGCAGAAGATAACAACAAAAAACAAAAGAGCGATATGAGAACAATCAAATTCAGAGGGCAAAGGATTAATAACGGGGAATGGGAATATGGCGACCTTGTTCATGATGACATTGGCGGATGCTACGTATTCCCGACTGAATGCAAAGGTTTATATCGAAACAACAAGGTTGTCTCGCAGTCTGTTGGCCAGTTCACTGGCTTGAAGGACAAGAACGGAAACGACATCTACGAGGGCGACATACTGCGCTCCGACGACTACCCGTTCTGCGACGACGGCAACGACAACTACATGGGCGTCGTGTTCTGCGACACAGACGATGCCGTCGGCATGTTTCAAGTCATGCTGTTCGTACTCAAATCATCGGAGAAAAGGGGCATCAGCAACTTCATCAACAAGTGCTTCTACGACCTTGACCTGACCAAGGTGGAAGTAATCGGCAACATCTTCGACAATAAAGGACTCTTCCGCGACAGCGACGAGGAAATCCTGAAATGGTATCTGGATGACTAACTCTCAACTCTGAACTATGAACTATGAACTGAAGTCCATTCCCCAAACCTGGAGCGAGCTCTCGTGGCAGCAGCTCACGGACTGCTGGCAGGCCAAGATGCGTTACGGCGGCAATGCCGACGTGGCACGCGCCGCCGCCCTGCTGGCCGTCTGCGGACTGACCGTGGAAGGCCGCGAGCCCGCCGACACCCGGACGGGCGAGACCGTCTACCGCCTGAAGGACCAGAACGGGCAGACGTGGATGACGACGGCCCGCGAACTCGCACACCTCGCACGGCAGACAATGCCGTGGTTCGACTGGCCCTACGGCGACCATGGCGACAAGGAAGAGCGCGACGAGCAGGGCGAGGTGATCCGTGAGCGCCGCGAGGGACATCCGGGCTACGTCAACCAGAACCAGCAGGACTGGCGGGACGCCATGGTGCTGACGGAAGAGACGGTCGAGGTGGCGGGCGTCACCTTTGCCCTGCCCCAGGGCGCGTGCTCCAACATCACATGGCACCAGTACCGCAGTCTGCAGGCCATCGCGCCGCAGCTGTGGCAGGACGGCCTCACGGACGACGAGGCACGCTCGCTTCACGCGCAGTTCCTGGCATACATCCTCGTGCCCGCCCCTGCGACGGCAGACACCGGCGACCGCTTCCACACCAAGCCCTCGTTCCGCTACGATGCCGAGCGGGCCGAAGCCAGCGTGGCGTTCTGGGAAAACCAGTTATCCATTGAACATGGAACATGGAACATTGAACATTCCCATGCGGCGGGCAGTGCGCCAGCCAATAATGTTCAATCCTCCATGTTCAATGTTCAATCACCCCTCGTCCTCTTCCACATCTGCTTCCAGGTATGGCAGACTGCGGTGGCCAACTTCTACCCCTCCGTGTTCCCCCTCCTCTTCGGCGGCGGCAAGTCCGACCCGCTGCACACCGCCCTCACCGGAGAGACCGACACCATCAATGCCGTAATGAAGTACCAGGGCTACAGCTCGCCAGAGCAGGTGTATAACACCGAACTGCCCATCATCCTCGGCACGCTCAACACCATGAGCAAAGAGGCCAAGGAGATTGAGAAGATGAATGCGAAGATAAAGCGCAAGGGCTAAGGAAAGAAATTATCAGAAATTACCATTTAATATTTAAGGAGATATGAAACAAGAGACATTGAAAAAAGCGAAAGACCTTGAAAATAAAATCAGTGAATACGGAGATTTGCTGCTGAGCAGAGGTGCCAATTATCACACGATGCTCATCAGCATCTCCTGTGCCTATTCCAACGACCGGGATATATACCACGGGAGGGTAAGCAAGGAGGTATGGAACAAGATGCTCGACGTGGTGGCAGAGGATGGACTGAAGACTAAGCAGGAGTTGGAAGCCCTCACCGACGACACGACAGACGCAGACCCGGAGATAATAACCGACGTGCCAGAGGCCGACATGACAGGCGGCAAGTCCAAGCCTGCTGACAAGCCGCAGAAGGACTCGTGTACGGACAAGTTCATTAGGTCGATGGAACGGCTGGCGAGTTGGATGCTATACTCTATGATCTTCTGCTTCCTGCTCGGAGTGGCAGGGCTGGAGCTTTCAATACGCGAAGCCGTAGCCTACTCGCTGATGCTCGGCCTGATTACAGGCTCCATCAACAATCTGGAACGGGTAATAAGGGAACTTTTCGGAAAGAAGGAGGGCTGAGACATGACGAAAATCAGCGAACTACGCAAGCGACTTGGCATGGATAGCCGCGTTGGGCAAGTGAAATGTCACAAGTGCGGCAAGACACTTGACATACCCAACATGTATTCAGAGAAAGAGCGAAACGCCGTGCTGAAACCCTACTGCTGCGCCACGACTGTGCTCATCGTACAGTGGCTCATCCATCACGGGTGGCACGTCACGACGCACGATGCCAACCCCGCCGGGGCGTACTTCTGCCCCGACTGCTTCCCCAAGGGGCAACCAGAGTACAGCCGCAGTGCAGCAGGCAAGGAGTGGTGCAAGCAGGCTGAGCAATGGATGAAAGAGAATAATGGTAAACGATAAAAAACGACCACATGACTAAATCAAAAGAGCGATATGAAAGAAGAACTAATGTATTGGATCCGTAAATGGGAACTGGACGAAAATCTCATTTACAAGAAAGCCGGAGAGAAGCAAGCCGCTTTTGTCCGCAGTCAGATTTGCGGCAACCTGCTGCACACCCACGGCTTCGTGGTGAGCACACACTATTCCAAGTCGTGCGAGCTGCCAGTGTATTTCCTGAAGCTGCGCAACGGCATCAAGCTGATTATGCGCTGCAACTTCTACGACTGGAAGGTGAGCGTAGAGATACCCGACGACTACGAGCCGCTACCCAAGGACTACCTGCCCACCGACTGCCTCAGTCACAGCATGGTGGAGAACAAGGGCGAGAGGATAGCGCCCTGCTACATGGAGGGATTCCGCAAGGAGTGGTGCTACGATGCTTACATCCCCGAGCAGCCCGGCAAGAAATTCTCCATCGAGATACCCGACGACTGCCGCCTCTATGTCATCATCCACCGACTGAAGCACGCCTATCCCGACGTGGCATTCGACCCATCGACCGACCATCGGACGGTGGAACAGATAAAAGAGTCTATCGACAAGATACTGGCCGACAACGGATTCCTCGACATGCGCGATGACGAGAGCTGGGGCAAACCCGTGAAGCAGAGCGTGATGAGCGCTTGGGAAATCATCTGGCAGACCTACCAGAAGATGGACGATTTGTATTACGCCGGAAAGATGACCGGCAAGGAGATGCCGACGGTTTCAGAGGATTCGCAGGAGTACGCCAAGGTCATCATGCGCTTCCCAGAAGTACACGAGGAGTTCCTGCGTGAGGAATGTATGTATAACGATAAGATAGACTGACACCGTATGAAACTACTGCGCAAGACACTCGACTTCTTCAATATCCACCCCGACCACAACCAGCGGTGGACGCTGACGACGCTGTTCCTGACGGGGTTGCTCTACACTTATGTTGAGCCAGCCATCACCAAGGCGTGGATTTCGGAGTTGCCCGCCGAGTGGCTGGCATTCCAGTCGCTCACCTACAGCGTTGTGGGTCTCGTGATTGGCATGATATGGAAGGGCCGGCTGCGCCGCTGGGCTGTCCGGTGGTTTACGGTGCTCTGCATCATCGAGTCGGCGGCAGGCTTCCTCGTCGGCATGTGGCTCTGCTTCGTGGACTACAACGTGTGGGTACTCGCCATCGCCTGCCTGCTCTACGGCACGTTGGTGTCGGAGTTCATCGGAAAGTGTCTGATGACCTTCCGCCCCAAGCTGTGGAACGAGAAGGAGCGCGAGGTGTACGACAACAACAACGACGTGGTGTGCGGCATCTACTGCATCGTGGGCTACGTCTGCGCCCTCGTCTGCATGCCATCGCTGCAGGTGGCCATGTTCGTGTTTGGACTGACCTGCGGGCTCGACAACATCGGTTGGCTTGTGGTGTACCACAAGAACCGCGACCGCTTCCGGGAGTTAGATAACGAGTAAAACATTTAATTATTTATAAGAACGATATGAAACAGACAGACAACAACGCAATTAAGTTTGAACCCGGCGACATCGTGGAGGTGACCGCCGACATGACACTTAGCACTGACGACGGCGGTACGACTCTTTTAATGTTTGGCCGCGAGGGAGAGGTAGTAGCACAATACACCGACTGGGGAGGCAACGAGGCAGTACTCGTCAAGTTCGACGGGTTCACCCGCCCCATCCTCGCCTCCGACCTCGCCCTGAAGCAGAAGGCCGAGAAGTCGCTCCGCCAGATAGCCGAGGAGAAGGTGGAGCCGATGAAGCGCGAGAACGACCCCGCCGCCTGCACCATCGACCCCGCCCTCTACTGCCAACTGAGCCGCCTGGGCATCCTCGACACATCGGTACGCTCGCACAACGTCGGCGAGAGCGACTACTCGCAACGCATCATCCAGCCGTGGAGCATCATCCAGGAGTACCGGCTTAACTACTGGGACGGCGACATCATCAAGCGCGTGCTGCGCCACAAGTAGAGCGACCCCCGCCGACTGGACTACGAGAAAATCATTCACATCTGCGAGGAGCGCATCCGGCAGATAGAGAAGGAGGACTGACCGATGAAAGCAAAGAAGCCTAACGAAATACGCGAAGAGGTGCGAAAGCAGGTGGCCGCGAAATATAAAGAAGAAATCGAGCGGCTGAAGAAACTCGCCAAAGACCGCTGGGACAACTACATCGACGCGACCAAACGACTGTCGGATCTCTATGACGAGAATGCCCTGCTGAAAGAAAAGGTTGCCGCTCAGCAGGAATGGATAGAGCGACTGATGGAGTTTATCAACATGCCCGACGAGAAACGCGGCGCGGCTGTCAAGGAGTACGTAGAGAACCGCAAGATATCCGAACAGTTCCGCGAACTGTTCAGCCCCTACTTCGATGCGCTCAACCGCCTCAATATTCTTAGTCTGTAATCACACATTTAATTATTTCTATGAGCAATTTGTTAAAGATGAACTATGATTTTCCAGAGGCCGAGGGGCTGGTGGTGTGCGGCGACATTCACGGCAAGTTTGACGAGCTGGTGTATCGCATGACGGTGCTGTGCCAGATGGAGCACACGGTGGTCATCGTGGCTGGCGACTGCGGTTTCGGGTTCCACCGGCGCAGGTACTACGACGAAGTGTATAGGCGCGTGCTGCCGAAGCTGGAGCGTGCCGACTGCCATGTGGTCTTTGTGCGCGGCAACCATGACAATCCAGCCTACTTCGACGGTGAGGAAATCAGCATGAAGCGCTGGGTGGCCGTCAGCGACTATTCGACCGTCACCGTCGCAGGCCACCGCGTGCTGTGTGTCGGCGGGGCGACGAGTGTTGACAGGAAGAACCGGGATAGTTTTATTCCTCTTGAAAGAAGAGTTCAGCGGCTTTATGAGACTGCCGAGATGCGGCGCTCAAACGAACACATGGAATATATATGCCGCTTTGAACCTGCAGACTACTGGACGAAGGAACAACCCTATATCGACGATTCAGCACTGGCACGGCTGCACCGTGAGGGCAAGACGGTGGACTCGGTAGTGACCCACGTCGCCCCCTCGATGTGTGAGGACGTGGTGCCGCCTTCATGGCTGGAGTACCTGATAGAGAACGACCCGACCCTGCCCGACGACATGCGTCACGACCGGGAAGTGATGGACGCCATTTTGGAGCGGCTGCGCAAGCACTGCCACCCCGTGCGTCACTGGCTTTACGGTCACTATCACCACTCCTGGCAAGCCGAAATCGACGGCATCCGCTACACGATGCTGAAGGAAATGGAAATGAAGGAACTGAGGTAATCAGCGAAAATAGTACTAACATTTTAAGCAACATTAGAAAGAAATATGGCAAGAACAATTATTTCAAGAAAACAGGCAATCTCTGACCTCAGAGAAATGTTTGAGTTACCCGCCGAAGGTAAGCGACAGGACGATGACGGGTGTTCTTTCTGTAGCGAGAAAGAGAACGATACGGCGGCTTTCTGCATCGACAAAAAACATTTTGAACGCTATGAAGTGTTACAGAAACTAAGCGAGTATTTTGACGACAAAGTGATAGACGGCGGATGGTGCAGGGTTGATAACATTACATTCGTATGGACTCAGTTTTGGATTGAGCTGGTCAAGAAGGAGGGTGCAGAATGACTAAGGAAGAAATTAAGGAACTGAAAGTCGGCACAAGCGTTATGCACAAACGTTACGGAGAGTGTGTCGTAAAGGACATACTTAATGTCGGAGTAGTGCTGATACCAAAGACTGCAAGAGGAAGAACCATGATCCTTATCGACTACGGAAAGGAAGCTCCCGTACTGGAAGATAATATCGGTAATATAAAACACCTGCAAGAACGTATGACCAATGAAAGACCAATGACCGCTGCCGAGCACAATGCGCAGGTGGAAGCTGAACGCAGGGCCTATCACGAGCGGCGGTGCCGCGAGAGCGAGGGCTACAAGCGGGTGTACGAGTATATCACCGGAGCATTCCAGAGGGTGCGCGAGCAAGTGAGCCAGGGACTTACGATGACGCAGCAGACCATGCAGCAATGCAATGCGGACGCGACGGGCGCAACGATACCCTGCGAAGGCACCGCCCCGAAGGTGGACTCCCTCTCCAGTCTCTTTGCCGTCGGCATCCTCGGCTGGATGCTTGGCATCCCCATCGGCGACCCTGACTTCCAGCTCGACTTGGAGGCCGACAAGGAATACATCGAAGAATATGTCAAGGCCGAGACCGAGTTCATCCACCGTCTCGTGCCGGAGGTAAGGTAACAAACAAAAGACATTACAACAATGATTGATCCCGACAATATCTACAACATGGACTGCCTCGAAGGACTGCGGCAGATGGAGGACGCGACGGTGGACTGCTGCGTCACGTCGCCGCCCTACTTCGCCCTGCGCGACTACGGCTGCGAGGGACAGATAGGACTGGAGCAGTCGCCGGAGGAGTACATCGCCCGGCTCTGCGACGTGTTCCGCGAGGTGCTGCGCGTGATGAAGCCCGAGGCGACGTGCTGGGTGGTAATCGGCGACACCTACGCCGGCAGCAACAAGGGTGCGGCCTGCTACCCCGACAACGCCAAACTCTATCTGCAGGGCACCAACGCGGGGACGCTCGACCGCGCCACCTCCTACCGCTTCGACACCGTGGCTAAGGATCGCGACCTGATAGGCATACCCTGGATGCTGGCCTTTGCCCTGCGCGACATGGGCTTCTATTTGCGGCAGGATATCATCTGGCAGAAGCCTAACCCGATGCCGGAGAGCGTGAAGAACCGCTGCACCAAGTCACACGAGCACATCTTCCTGCTTACCAAGCAGCCACGCTACTACTTCAGCGTCGATGCGCTGCGCGAGCCTGCCAACACCGGCATCCGTGCCCATGAGTATAACCACCGCAAGGTGAAATTTACCGTCCAAGGGCACCGGAATGTGCAGTTTCGTGGCGGCAACCAGAGCGACAGTTTCCGCAATAAGCGCGACGTGTGGCCGATACTGGTCAAGCCCGGCTACGAGGGCCACCACGCCACCTTCCCCGTGGAGCTGCCTCTGCAGTGCATTGCCCTCGGCTGCCCAGTGGGGGGGGTAGTTCTCGATCCTTTTATGGGCACGGCCACCACTGCCGTCGCCGCATACCGCATCAGACGCCACTATGTGGGTTTCGAGCTGTCGCCCGACTATCACGCTATCTGTCTGGAGCGCCTGCGCCAGGAGCGACAGCAGCAGCGGTTGGAGTTTGAGGAGGAAGAATGACAGACAATTTATAACAAGAGATTACAACCCTTTAATATTAAACTAACAAAATTATGGAAAATTGGATTTTAGTTAAAAACCTGGATGGCGAAGATATAAAAGTTCGCCAGAACCGTGCTTACGGTGACATCTTTGTTGACGAGCAAGGTAGGGAATACGTGGCGAGTGTTCTTGACTTTACCGGCGCACGTCTTGAGATACCCGACTTCAACGAGCAGAACAAAGAGGACCTGAATACGCTGAAGGATATGATGAAGTCGATGGACGCCAAGGCCATTGCCGACCATAAGGCCGTGATTGACGAGTTTGAGTATTGGAGAAAGTTGCGTGGTGAAATTTTCATGGAAATGTATCGCGACCACTTGGTCAAGAACGACGGCAGAAAGTCTGAGGACGATCTGCTGAACAAGACAAAGTACCTTGTCAATCAGCTGTGGCAACAAGACCAGGATTTCACATCTGACAAAAAGGTGTTTCATATTCCTGTCAAATGAATAAAACATTAACGCGCATGAAACAAATAACAGCATTATACATCGACCTGTTCTGCGGGGCAGGCGGCACGTCGAGCGGCGTGGAGTATGCGCGACTGGACGGGAGGAAGTGTGCCGAGGTGGTGGCGTGCGTCAACCATGACGCGAATGCCATCAGGTCGCACAAGGCAAACCACCCGCACACGCTCCACTTCACCGAGGACATCCGCACGCTGGAGCTGTCGCCGATGGTGAAGCATCTGGAGAAGAAGCGGCGTCAGTACCCCAAGGCAAAGGTGGTGCTGTGGGCGAGCCTTGAATGTACGAACTTCTCGAAGGCGAAGGGCGGACAGCCGCGCGATGCCGACAGCCGGACGCTGGCCGACCACCTGTTCCGCTACATCGAGGCGCTGCAGCCCGACTATATCCAGATTGAGAACGTGGAGGAGTTTATGTGCTGGGGTGCGCTCGACGAGAACGGCAAGCCCGTGAGCCGTGACCAGGGCAGCGACTACCTGCGGTGGGTGAGACAGGTACAGGCCTACGGCTACGACTTCGACTGGCACGTGCTGAACGCTGCCGACTTCGGGGCCTACACCTCACGCAAGCGCTTCTTCGGGCTGTTCGCCCGCAAGGGACTGCCGATAGCGTTCCCCGAACAGACCTTCGCCAAGAACGGCGACGAGGGCGGCATGTTCCATCAGTACCGGCGGTGGCGGGCCGTGCGCGACGTGCTTGACCTCGACGACGACGGCGAGAGCATCTTTGTGCGCCGCAAGCCGCTATGCGAGAAGACACTGGAGCGCATCTATGCCGGACTGGTGAAGTTCGTGGCGGGAGGCAAGAAGCGGCACGAGGCGTGGATATTGAAGTACAACTCGATGAACCGGCAGAACCATCACAATGCACCGTCCATCGACGAGCCGTGCCCCACGGTGGCCTGCCAGAACAGGCTCGGACTGGTGAAGTGCCAGTTCCTCTCGAAGCAGTTCAGCGGCGACCCCGACAGCAAGAACATAGACATCGAGCAGCCCGCCGGCACCGTGACAACCATCGACCACCATGCCTTCGTGACGGCATACTACGGCAACGGATTCAATTCGTCGATTGACAGTCCGGCGCCCACCGTCACCACCAAGGACAGAATTTCGCTGGTGACGACAAAGTTCATGGATAACCAGTACGGCAAGAGCAAGCCGTCATCTATCGACGGGCCAGCGCCGACGCTTGTCAACAATCCCAAGCAGAAGATTGTGTCGGCGCAATACCTGATGAACCCTCAGTATCAGAGCGACGGCGGCAGCATCGACAACCCTTGCTTCACGCTGATAGCCCGGATGGATAAGATGCCGCCATACCTGATTACCACTAAGGAGGGCATGGTGGGTATCGCCATCTATGAGAGCGACAGCCCCTGGACGCGCAAGGTGAAGGAGTTCATGGCCGCATACGGCATTGTTGACATTTGCATGCGCATGCTTAACATCGGTGAGCTGAAGCGCATCATGGGCTTCCCCACCGACTACGTGCTTATCGGCACGCAGGCCGAACAGAAGAAATACATCGGCAATGCGGTCGAGGTGAACATGAGCCGCGTGCTCTGCGAAGCCCTGTGCAGGAAGATTAAGAGTATGAATCAATAAAAAACAAAAGAGCGATATGAAAATCTTATCAAGACCTAAGAAGAATGCCGAGGAATATGGCAAGTGGGCGGTGAACCCGTATGTCGGATGCAGCAACCAGTGTGAGTACTGCTATCTGCGGAAAGGTCCGTCGGGCAAATACCTCGGGCAAGACCAACCCGTGCTGAAGAAAGGTGTGGTGAATGAGGAACATGCCTATCACCTGGCGATGGCCGAAATCATCGAACACAAGGACGAAATCATCCGCGACGGCGGACTGTTCTTCACCTTCACCAGTGACCCGTGCCTGCCGACAACGTGTGGCCTAACATTCCCAATAGCGGCTGATGCCATGAACTACGGAATACCCGTGACGCTGTTGACAAAAAACGCTGACTTTTGCGGAATGGAAAATCCGTCAGTGCAGCTATTCACAGTGGCCTATCAGGTCAATTCATGGCTGACGCACATCGTCATATTCAAAAACACCTACCAAGAACGTCTCGCCATCGGTTTTACGCTAACGGGACGCGACGATTTGGAACCATTGGCATCGTCAAACCAAAAACGTATTAACGCTTTGGAATACCTGAACGGCGAAGGATGGCTCACCTGGGCCAGCATCGAGCCGGTCATTGACTTCGACTCCAGCCTGCGCATGATACAGCAGGCGCTCGACGCGGGCTGTCAGCACTTCAAGATTGGGCTGATGACTGAGCACACGAAGGTATGCCGACGGGGCTTCACGCTGGGCGGCAAGACATTCGAGCCCTACGACCCCGCCCGTTGCCTGGCCTTCGTGCAGGACGTGATGCAGCAGACGCGAGACCGCGCCACGGTGTACTGGAAGCAATCTTTCCGCGACTTCATTGGCGGCACCGGCAAGCACCGTCTCTTTACCGACGACGAGCTGCACAAGATCTTCGACGACTATTCCAATGCCGTCGGCAAGGACTGGAGTATGTTCAACCCTCAAAACAGATAGCACTATGGTACATTTTGGTAAAACGCAGGACGACGAACTGCAGATTATCGTCACCGGCGAGGACATCGAGTCGCTGCGCTGCATGATTGTCTCGTCATCGCTCATGGAGCGCCGCACGTTCTATGGGCTGAAAGAGTATATCGAGACAGAGTATAAGAACATTATCACCGGCAAGGTGAAGAATAAATAATTTTTAATAACAATTTCCCCGACCGGAAGGGAGGGCTTAAAAAATTTAAAACAATGAGATCAAAAACAGCAACATGGTTTGAGTGCAAGATTCGTTACGAGAAGACAATGGAAGACGGCTTGCAGAAGAAAGTGACAGAACAGTATGTCGTGGATGCCCTCAGTTTCAGCGAGGCCGAGCAGCGCATCATCGAGGAAATGTCCGCATACATCAGCGACGAGTATGAAATCACCGACGTGAAGAAGGCACCCTACAAGGAGGTGTTCTTCAGCGATGCAGACCTGGAGGACCGCTACTACAAGGCCAAGCTCCAGTTCATCACCATCGACGAGAAGACCAACAAGGAGAAGCGCAGCAACGTCACCTACCTGGTGCAGGCCGCCACGCTCGACGGCGCAGTCAAGAACATCAACGAAGTGATGGACGGCACGATGATAGACTACGAGAAGTCGAACATCGCCGAGACGAAGGTGATGGATGTTTTCGAGTACAAGAAGGAGGAGGACAGCGAAGAATAAAGAATGAGACCCCACCCTTGCCCCTCCCCCTGTATGGGAGGAGCAGGGGTGGGGTCAGTAACTTGTAAAAATGAAAGCGTTATGAACGAACAAGTAGACATTCTGAACCTGCTGAAGGACAAGTCGGAACTGCTGAAGTACATCCTCGACATGATAGCATCGAGCGACAAGTTCGCCCGCAATCTGCCCGAACTGCGCCAGCGCGGCTGGTCGGAACAGGGAATGCTCGACAAGGTGCTGGAAATCTCAGCCATCCAGTCGCAGCAGATCAAACACCTCGCACTGATAGCCCTGCTGCTGGTGCAGTCGGACGACTTCAACACGATGGTGGTAAAGATGATGGTCAATATGGGGCGCGGCGACGAAGCCCTCAGCGCCATGTTCGATGCAAAACTAAAAGGAAAGGACTGAGCGTATGGCAACAATCAAGGATATGGCTTTCGACTATTCTTTGCAGCGAGGCCACGGCAAGAAATCGTATGAGCACTACATGGCTGGTGCCCGTGCCGTCATCCGCAAGATACAGGAAGCCTACAACATCAGGGGCATCGACACGATGGTTGACCAGATTAACAGCCTCATTGAAGAGTTGAAAGAATAATTTTAATCTAATTTTAACTAATTTCTCGGCGACAGCCGATAATAAAACAAAACGACAATGGCAACAATCAGAACAGAACTATACCGAGACGACCAAAAGCACCCATGGGTCACGGTGCAGGTATTGAACCGTAACGAAATGAATATCATCTTCGCCAACAGCAAGGGCGAGAAAGTCACCATCGACGACCTCTCGAAGAAAGACGCTGAGCAGCTGGGTGACATCATCCGCAATGTAAGTATCGACTATATGGAGGACAGCGAGGCATGAAGAAGCAACGTATCTATATCTCTGGCCCGATGACTTCGAGCGACAGCGAGGAGCAGGCGCGGAACGTGCAGGCGTTCCACGACTGCGCCACGCTTATCAACAGTCACGCGGGACTTCGCGCCGTCAACCCGGCCAACGCCTGGCCCTGCAAATACGCATGGCTGTACCGCCTCATGGAGCGCGTGCTGGGCGAGGACGGTGCCTACCGCACGGTGCTCGTCTACGACCTCTGGCTGCTCTCCCGCTCGGACAACATCTGCATGATAGACGGCTGGCAGCTGTCGAGGGGCGCGAAGATAGAGGAGGGCTTTGCCTTCCGCCTGGGCATCGTCCGCTCGCAAACCTACAACCCGAAGCAGCAGAAGCTCATGCCCTTTCTGAAGGACAAGAAAAAACGTAAATTAGACGAGCAGCAGCCCATCAGCGAGGTCGCCGCTGCCGTCACCGCCCTCGGCAAGGCCATGAGTCGTATGGACGGCTGTAATAAAAAAAATGAACCCAAACGAAACAAATAGCATTTTATGGATCTTACAGGAACAATCATTCAAGTGATGCCCGCACAGTCGGGCACATCAAGTCGCACGGGCAACCCGTGGATGTCGCAGGATTATGTATTGGAAGTGCCGGCGCAGTATCCGAAGCGCATGGTATTCCGCATCTTCGGTGAAGACCGCATCAAGCAGTTCAACATTCAGCAGGGCGAGCAGAACGTCACCATACAGTTCGACATCGACGCCCACGAGTACAACGGGCGCTGGTTCAATGAGGTCCGCTGCTACAACGTGCTCCGCTCCGTCGGACAGCCATATCAGCAGCAGGCTCAGCCGTCTGCCGTCAGCCCTCAGACATCGCAGTCTCCTTTCCCGCCCACTCAGCAGCCCGCACAGGAGAAACCAGACGACCTGCCATTCTAAAAGTGAACATTCTAAAGAGCGATATGACTATGGCAAATCCATTACTATACCAGAAGCGGTACTCCACCGAGATGATGATGGCGAACCCGAAGATGACGCAGCAGCTCTACATGGAGGGCTACGACCGGGCGAACTCGCTCGTGAACACGATGATCGGCATTGCCAACGAGGTGGCACGCCTCGCCATCAGCGACGGCATCGACGCCATCAAGCAGGCCGGGCTGTACCGCCAGAAGACGAAGCAGCTCTGCCGCGAGACGTTCCGCCGCCAGGAGCACTACGAGGCTATCCACAACAGCAACTTCGGCGACCGCCTGAAGATGTGGCTCGACTATCTCGACGGCACCGAGGACGAGTACCGCCGCCATATCTTCAACGTGTATATGGCCGTGAAGATGGTCCTCGACCGCCACAAGCAGAAGGACACCGAACTGAAGGCACGGCTGGAGTGCGGCAGGATATGCGCCGAGCTGGCCGTGGGTCAGTACGACGCGCTGATGCAGGACCTGAAGGAGAAGTTCGGGGCCGACTACTCGCCGCTCTTCGCCGAGGGCCGCTACGATAAGCCGCTGCACACATGGCGGCAGCTCTGCGACCTCTACGTGAAGACCGACGACCCGAACGACTTCATCGACCTGAACGACGACCCCAACCTGCGCCTCGCCGCCGACGTGCTGGCCCGCAAGCTCTCCGACAGCGACGTGCTCAACCGCATCGGCAAGCACGCCATCGAGATAAACCTCGACACCGCCCGCAAGTATGCCTCCGAGGAGGACATGCAGGCCCTTGGCATCGACGACAGCGGACACATCACGGCGGCGGACTGACCGCGCCGCGTATTCACACATATATTATTATATATAAGCGAATGACAAAGAAAACATCAACACCCATTGACCCGGAGTTCCAGAAGTTCTGGGACGCATACGGACTGAAGCGCGACCGAGTGGCCGCCGAGCGTGCGTGGCGGAAGCTCTCGAAGGGCGACCGTCGCGCCGCCCTCGCCGGCATCGCCCGCTACCGCGACGACTGCGAGGCACGGGGCATCCAGCGCATGTACGCCCAAGGCTACCTGAACCACCGGCGGTGGGAGGATGAAAGCCCCACCCCCGACCCCTCCCCCGTAGGGAGGGGAGGGACAGCCGCCAATAAAAACCTCCCCCTACAGGGGGAACAGAAATGGGCTGACCTCCCCGACATGGCCATCTGGTAACACCTAACGAAAGCACAATTATGGACACAAGACAGCAACATAATCCTACTACATCCACCGACGACTGGTACACGCCACGGTGGCTTATCGACACGCTCGGCCCCTTCGACCTCGACCCTTGCGCCGCACCGGAGAGCGTGCGCCCGTTCCCCACCGCCACGACTATGCTGACCCGGCAGGACGACGGACTCGCCCACGAGTGGCACGGCACCGTCTGGATGAACCCGCCCTACAGCCGCGCCCTGCTCCGCCAGTTCTGCGAGCGGATGGCACGGCACGGCGACGGCATCGCCCTGCTCGTCAACCGGCAGGACAACCTGCTCTGGCAGGAGGTCATCTTCCCCACCGCCGCGTCGATGATCTTCATGCGGCACCGCGTCCGCTTCCTCCGACCCGACGGCACCACCGGCTCGCCCTTCTTCGGCTCCTGCCTCGTGGCATGGGGCGCGACGTGCGACCGCCGCCTGCGCCAGTCGGGCATCGAGGGAAAGTATGTGGTGCTGAATGTTTAATCAAATACGTTAGAAATATGGAAATCAAAACTATTGAAATCAAAACTATTGAAACAATGGCAAGAGAGTATGCCGCCGTCAAACGAGGCGATGATACTCCAGATACCGCAGGCATCGACCTACAGAGAGTAGACGACTTCCGCGCTGGGGCCTACGCTGTGCTTGACGAAATATCACAGAGCGTTTTTACTGGTAATTGGGTTGCGTTCCCAAACAGGAACATCAAGGCATTGAGAGAGAAAATCACCCTTCTAAAACGTCCAACCACATGACACAGACCTCCGGCAACTGCATGCAACCCGACCTCTACTGCGAGGCTTACCGCGGCCTCACGCTGCGCCGCGACTGCAACAATCGCGGCTGCGTACTCAACAAGAATTTTAATCAGAAATAACAAGAATACAATGACTCAGAAAATCATCAATTACTTAGTCCTGGCGCTGCTGCTCATAGCCGTGCCGATGGCCCTTGCCTGGCTGCTGCCCGTCCGTCTGATGGTGGGCATCCTGGCAGTTACCCAACTGCTCACGCTCATCATCGTGGGCGCAGTGATCCAAGACCTCAAACCCCGCAATCATGACAAAGAAGAGAACTAACCTCCAGCCCTGGCTCGACTATTTCAAGATGCTGCAGCAGTACGAGGCCAAGGGATTCCTGGAGATAAAGCCGCAGGAGCACGAGGCATACGTGACCCGCGCCGCGCTGATGACCCTCGTCGGCATCGACGCGGAGGATGTTCAGTCTGCTGCGACATCATCGCAGCCCGAAGCCCTCGCCGACACCCTCTCCCGCATCCGTGCCTACGCCGCCTACCGCTCAGCTCCTGCCGTCGGCCAGCAGCACCCCGCCGACATGAACGACCCCGCCGCCCCCCTGCCCGCCATCCCGGAGGCAGAGCTGACAGCCTACCTCTCGCAGCCCTTTGCCGTCCACATCGTCAAGGAGGACTACCCCCACGACCTGCTGCTCACGCTGCTGCTCCAGCAGAAGCGCCCATGGTACGGACGGCAGAAAGAGACTATCAAAGTTTTTGACTATACAAACAAAGCTAATAGCGAGGAATGAAGAGTGAAGAATTTTCTACCGCACAGCATCGCCACCCCAAATTCACCTATGGCGACCGCATCCGCCGCAAGATTGGCGGACCTATAGAGACCATCCACGACCTAAACGAGACGGTATATTACTTTAAGAGCGGGGGCTTCTGCCTGAGAGACGACGAGGAATGTTACCTGTTGGAGGAGAAACACAACGGCTACTTCCTCGTGGGAAAAAACCTCGACGGTGCTCCTCTCTCCGACTACGTGAGCCACGGCTACGAGAACCGCAGCGACTTCCGCGACGCCCTGCGCCGGCTCATTGAACTCTGGGGAGGACGCATCGGCGAATATGTGGGCGACCGCCATGGCTTCCTGCGCCTGAAATTCCGAGATATACCCGGCGGGCGCAGCGAAGAAGCATGGCTGCCTCCCTACCTGCTGCAGCCAACCACTATTCCTGCACATCTTCAACAGAGTGAGTCAGATTCTATTACCAGGGAACTTGACGAGGCTTTCGGTTTTGACGGAGCGGTTATCGAATAAAAATCACACTATCATTTGGATGCCCATCAGACACTCTATGCGGAACTGTACGGATATCTTTGCGCCGTCACGGTCAACGGTACAAAGGTAGGTATCCTTGCTTCCTTGCACGAAGGCGCGACTCTGATCGCGGAAGGTCAAGAGCAAATGACTGGGTGTACGCTCCAATGTGAGCAAACTCAGCCATACCTGCGGATTGCGTTCGTCAACCTGGCAGTTTACCGTCACCTTGTGCAGACGACCAGCCGCCTGATCCGTCTCATCATCCTTTGCCTTACCCGTTAGCCGTATGATAGGTATTAGTTTGCCGGCAGCCTCAATCGGTTGCTGACCAATAGTGATGCTGTTGGTCAGCACAGGCAGGAACTGCGCTTTAGGGATAACGGGAGCAAGCATCCATGTGACAACGTCCGTCGATGATATTCCCGACACTGCACCCGGGTCGTAGTCGGTAACTGGAATGGCGGTGATAGACATCATGTCATCCAGTGAAAATTCTTTACAGCTGAGCATGTACTTTGTCGTTATTATGTAATTTCGCTATGCCGGAATATCATTAAAACGACAAATGATGTCAAGGGCAGAGCATCCATGTCTGCCCTTGATTTCTACTCAGTTATGGTGTAATATCCGCATAACGGACAAAAGGCGATAAATTATTATGGAACATCTTGCACTCGAAGTCTTCAATCTCGGCGACAGCACCGGCAGCCAGTATGCCGTGCTACCGGAGAACACGACCATCACCATCACTGACACGTCGGAGATATTCGCTGACGGTGACGTATGGAGCTTTCCCTTCACGCTGAACGTCATGGCCAACAATCACCTCTTCGGCACAGCGGGAGAGACGCACGGATCACGGCTACACGAACAGATCGACAAGCGGAAGGCACGCCTTTGGGTGGAAGGCATGCCACTGTATCTCGGATATCTCCGACTCAGCAACGAGGCAGAGATTGACTCGGAAGGAAATGTGGATGTCACCTTTGAAAGCGGACAGAAGTCTTTCAAGGACATGACCGAAGGGGCGAAGGCCAATCAGGTTCCGATGATGGATGACGTGCTGATTGGTATGGCATTGTGGCGAAAGAGATGGACCAGTGTAGAGGTGAAATTGAGGGCTTATCTGACACTTACTAACGAGGGTGTTCCATATACTCTTGAACATGATTTCACCTTAAATGGTTCTGACATAATTGAGATCGAATGTGACGGAGAGATTGACGGCAATGCAGTCCAGCAATATCCACGCATGGTATTCCCGAGAGGAAAATTCCGTAACCGAGACGGCGGTAACGACTGGGACGAGAACTGCTTAAATACAGACTATCCATACGATGACGCACACCCTTTCTGCAATATAGCGTTATGCTATCAGAAGTACGACTACCTGAAGATGGACGAGAACGGAGCAGTCATGCCAGATTACAGCGCCGAGCCAGAGGCACAACGTGACTACGAGTACATGCCTGCCGACCGTGTCAACTCAGCCCCCAACTTCTATGTGATATACTGGCTGCGCTGCCTGATGAAGCACCTGGGCATTGACGTTGAAGAAAATCAGATGATGGACGTGGAGGATCTGCGCCGGCTGTTCTTCGTCAATACGAACTGCGCTTATAAGGAGCCGGGCAAATTACGGACAGCTGAGACGGGAAGTGACGACCTACGCTTCGGAAGATATGAATATGTCGCAGAAAGAGCCGGTGATCACTCGTTTGACCACATCATTCCGGAGTATTTCGAGTCAATGAAGCAAGAAATCATTGACAATAGCAAATTAACAGCTGAGAATCTGAAAGTGACGGTCAAAAAGACAAGCGACAACATCACTATAAGAAGCATCGGCCTGAAAGTTCGCGAGGTTATCAGCAGGACACACCATAAATACCCAAATAAATATAGAGAGAAAAACAATTTTTTTCACCAGGCATACGCCACCAGCGACTGCTTTCCGAATGTGGACATCTCGGAGGTCATCAGTGCCATAGAGAGCGGTTTTGGTATACGCTTCCTTTTCAGCAGCGACTACAAGCGTGTACGTATTGTGCTTCTCCGCAACATTTTCAGATGTTCTGATATACAGAACATAAACTGCGAGATTATCGGTGATGGTGAGAAGGTGGAGAACAATATACGCGGCTTCCGGATGACTTACGGTGATTCGGACGACACCCACTTCTATTATAAGGGATTTGCCGATTTGCTTCCACACATTAAGACCCTATGGCCGGATACCAGCGACACGCACGACTACTCTAAATGGAAGCTCAATGCCGTCTATGGGGATATCATCAAGAGGATTTCAGCCTTCGACAAGACATGCTACGTTACACCCAACACCGGCAACGCATACGGAATCAAGATAGATAAGAATGCAAAGAGGTATAACGAACTGCGACCTTCTCTTTTTGGCTTTGCCGACTTCATGGATGCCGAGGACGGCGACTGTACGGGAGAGGAAGAAACTATCAAGACCATCAACGCCGGCTTCACGCCAGCAATCATGAACGACCTTAATATGGAACAGGAGCGTGCCGGAGACCCTACACAGAGGTTCGCACTGTTTGTCGATGAATCCATGCGCGTGCGGAGACTGGATTTCGGGGATCTTCCGAACCAGTCACAGCCAGGCGTCAAGTCGTACAATGATCCGACAGCATTCTACGATGTCAATCGGCTGTACGAGAACGACTCCCCTGCCAGTCAGATGAAGTCTGGCGGAATTGTCAAGCCTGGCGAGTTCGCCATCACCTCTGACATGTACGCCTCGTTGAGGAATGTTTCAATTGCCACTGGCGACATTGCCTTATACGGTGGAACTGCTGAAGGCGGATGGTGGACTTTCAACGCCAATGCCACTTTTGACGCGGAGGGTGCAATCAACGAGGGCTACCGTCTTTACCTGCAGGACAACTATGAGCCTAACGAAGACGGAATATCGCCTATCGAAAAGCACGATTGGGGATTGATGCTGGGCATCATGCGCGGCAGCGGTGACGATGCTTACGTGAATTATACCTACGATCCAGATGACGGTGAAGGAAATGACACGTGGGACATAATACCTGGCAGCAGTGCGACAGCACACCCCGACACTTGCGACTCGTATGGCAATGAGTGGGACTATGTGGGTACCAGGCGTGCTGGACGTGAGAATGCCGCAGAAATCTTCGCTGAACAGTTCCCGGATAGCAACGCCTCATTCCAGACTATAACGAATAATGGAGTTGACCTGTTTACCGTCACTGACGACAGCGGTAACCAGTACAAGGCGCTGTTCATGACCCCTTTCCCCCCTAACAACAGCTGGCATCGCGGACGCTTCCTAAAATACATTTCTTATCTCAGCGGTCACTCTTTGGCTGAGATAAGAAATCTCGACGCCGCAGGGTATATGGATTACAAGAATACACTTGTAGAGACAAGAAGCAGTCAGGAACGGTGTGACACCCTCCGACAGCTCTCACTTCTGGCGCTTGGCTATGACAGTGACATCATCATTGACCATGGCGTGGGCTCTCGCTTCGGGCGTTTCTCGCTGAAACTGAGGGCGGAGAAGCCTAACCCTTATTTTGATCCGAAACAGCCGGAAAGCGACAACAACCGGCGCTACCTGCAGATTAGCAATCCTAACCTGCGAGGACGTGGACTAAGCGGCCAGTTTTACAAGGAATACTCGTATTGGATCCTTAATGCCCGAATCAAAAAATTTCCTGTACGTATGGAACTGGCACAGCTGCGTGTTCTTGACAAGACAAAACGTGTGCAGATCGGTGACATAATGGGATTCATCCGTAAGATGCAGTTCACAGTAAGCAACGATACAGGATTGGGGATTGTCACACTGGAGATTATGTATATTTAGACTTTCAGGCTTATGGAAGATATAGTAACAATCAGCGGTATGTTCGGCAAGGTGAACGGACAAGTGCATACATACTTCTCGGACAGTCCTGTGGTGATAGACATCAGCGGACTGTACTGGGGGCACACCGTGACGAGTCCGTTTACCATCGTCCGCGTGGAGGTGATTTACAACGGGAAAATTGTAGGCGAGTTCAAGGCGGACACAGGCGGGCAGTCTAACATTTCGTTCGACATTTCGTCAGCACTCAAGGCAATATGGAGCGATTTTAGCTTCGACAACGAGGTAGCGGCAGCAAAGAGCGCCGCGGCATCGGAAGGAAGCGGAGCATTTGCCCCGACGGGCGACGGTTACCAAACAGGCGTTCGTCTGTATCGCGAATATTTCCTCCGTGTATATACCGAATACCTTGCGAGCGATGACGGAGGCGTATTCACCACGACAAGATACACCGACGAAGATGGGAATACGGACATTCCTGGCGGAAGGTGCTGCATAGGCAGCATGACGGAGTGGGAACGCATGAAAGCCGTAGAGGAGCGTGGCGGTGCGGCCAATGCCGATGTATCGTATCATGAGCATGAGAACAGGCGCAATGGTGACGCGAGCAACAAACCGACAAGCACACCAGAGCGCGTGGGCATCATCAGCCCGACATCATGGGTAGATGTGCAGGGGGGCGGTACACAATGCTTTTATTATCCCGCCGGGGCTCAGCCTGACGGCGACCAGCAAGAACATCACGCCCCGCTCGTGCTGCGAGACAGTGTGCCGTATGTTGATTTCCTTTTCATCAACCGACGAGGGGCTGTTGAAACGTGTAGCGGCCAGACTCTGGAGTCGATGGGCATCAACGTCAAGGTGACGCAGTACAGCCGCACTGAGCGTCCTTCGTTCGCGCCTACACGCTCACTGATGGCCATCGGTCAGGACGGACGGCGCTCTTGGCAGATGTCCAGTGGGTTCGTCAGTCGTGAGTGGGCAGAATGGTGGGCTATGGAATTTCTGGGCGGCAAGCGGAAGCAGTGGTGGATGCGCTACCCCATCGGAGATGCGAACGGCACGTATGTCCCCGTCATCGTGGAGCCGGCGAAACAGAACATCATCATCTACGACCGGGCGAAGCAGCAGATGCCGCATGTCGACTTCACCGTGACGCTGGCACTGGAAGGGTGATCAAGAATTGAAGACTTACACTGCCCTTGATTCGGTCGCGTCGCCCTGTATATTGAGAGAAAAAAGAAATGAATACACTGACAATAACGCTTGTCTCCGTCCTGCTGACGTCTTTCCTTGGTGTCATCATTGGCTATGCCCGCTACGTACACAACCTGAAGGAGCGCGTGTCGGTACTGGAAAGCAAGATCGACGACCTGAAGCAGGAACTCGACTCGCTGAAGGAGAACATCTACAAAGACATCAGCCGCATGCAAGACAGACTCGACAGTCACTCAAAGAAACAGGATGCAATCCTCGACCGTATCGGTGCGATGGAGAAGGAAGTACTGAAAGAGATGGGCGCGATGGGTGCCAACATCTCGTCGCTGGCATCCGACCTCAAAGGACTGAACAAGCTGATATCCGTCTCGGATTACGGCATAAAGATTAATCGCAACTAACGATATGGGAGAAATTATAAAACATACAGGCAACGAACTGCGCGAGCGGTGGATGAAGCGGATGCCGCCGTTCTTCAGGGCTCTTGTGAGGATTTGCGTCGGCATCGTGGCCACCGCCACCACCGTCAACTTCGCCGTGCCCGCCCTTGGCGGTTCGCTCTACGACTGGTGGCCGGGCGTATATACGCATATCCTCGTGGGCAGCATCTGCATCGTGATGGTGTGCAAGCTCACCGTTGCGGGCGGATACAAGGAGCTGGACCCGGAGGAGCTGCTGCGCGGCAAGATGGGAAGGCATATACAGATGGAGCACGACATTGACGAGCAGATAGACAGCGAACAGCCGGGGGACTTACAGGGATAGACTTAAACAAGTAATCATATTGTTCATAAATTTATTTTTACATTCGGCGTGGCGACGCCATAGTTTGTTTTTAAGGTTAGCATTTTTTTATAGTTTTAGGTTTTTAGTTATTGAAGAATAAGAGACCGCAGTCCGTGACGGATAGCGGTCTCTTTCTTCATTCCTCATTTAGAAGTCATGCACATCCTCACCGTCCCACTCGCCGTTGACCGAGAATCCGAAGGTGCTCTGGGTGAGGATGTATGCGTGCTTCTTCATCGTTTTGTCTCCACAATTATCAGGTTCGACATGCTGGGGTTGACAGAGATAGATCCGTCGGATGCAAGGATTTCTATGCCGCCAAAATTATCTGGTTTGATTTCATACCTGTTTCCGTCGTTGTCAGTTATCTCTACCCTTTGGTGTGGCGGGATTTCCATCTCTTGCCACTCCCTGTTTTCGTTTCTGAATCTTAATTTTCCCATAATTCGTTTTGATTTAAACTGAAAAATAATCCTGCCTCTTTGCAGATTTTCTCTCTTTTACGCTGAAGCGTTTGCAGCGGACAATAATCCTGCCAAGATCCATGTCCACTTCACAGTCTGTAGCCTTGAACACAAGTTCAAGCCCTTTATCGGCTCTCATGCTCACAGAGCCCTTTGCTTCAATCTTTTCTTTATCAACAACAATTTTCATGTTTCTGTCCTCCAACTTCCGTTCTTTCCGTTTTTTAATTATTACTTGCTATAGTCATTGCGTATCTTCGTCAGTATGCAGCCCACCATGTATGCCTGCTTGTCGCGCGGGTTATCTCGCAGGTTCTCACGGGTCTGCTCCAGGAGCACGTTGGCAAACTTCACCACGGCTTCGGGCGTGATGTCGTCCATATCGACGGCGACAGTGCCGCGTCGGATGCGTCCCATACATGATTAGCCAGTACGAATAATTTTCTTGTTGCCATAGTTGTATCGTTTTGATTTTTTTGTTTCGTTGTAGCGGTTGCAAAGATACGAATAATTCCTGATACTGCGCTCGCATTAAGATTTATTTATTTTCTGTTACGGCCAGGCCGCGCTTGGCGGCCTTGGCGTAGAAATCTCGGCGGCACTCCTCGGTTGGGAGCCACGCGAGGGTGCGCAGTTCCCTGCCGTCGGGTGCCGTGAGGGTGAGGGGATATACATTCGGTGTCATAGACTCAGATGCTTAATACAGGCCATACTGCCCTACCCTTTCTTCTTTATTCCAGTCGTGCTCGTAGTAGCTGCCACGATAGCACTTGCTGCAGCGCTCGCCATCATGCTTGCAGGTGTCGCAATAGCCAAACTTTCCCATAGTTATGCTGCCTTTAATTTTTCCATTAAGAGTTGCTTTAAGCCAAGGTCATTGCCGAAGAGTTTCGTGATTGTGCAAAGGGTGTTTATGACGTCATCCACATAGCCCGTTCCGATGTACGGGTGTTCAGGAGCCAGTTTCTTAACCAGTCCTTTGGCGGTATAGGTTCCGTGCAACCGTCCTACTTCCTCGGCGTGCCGCAGGTCTATCTTGTAGAGAAACACGCTCTTGCCGTCGCTCTTTCTCACACCGTCATACACACTGTCGTAGCAGTATTTCACACAGAAGAAGCGTTCGATGATTTCCCACTCGCCTCTCGTTGCCTTCACTTTGATTGTTGATTCCATAGCCGTTACTTATTTATGTTTCCTTTGTCTATTAGCTTTCCGTCCTCCCAGAGTTCTATTTCCCCGTATGTGAGCTTGGGAAAATCGTGGAACATCATGGCGAGATACGCCTGTTGTTCTCTCTTGCCCTGTATGCTCACTCCTGTAAGGTTGTTGAAGATGATGGCGCAGGTGGGATTTCCCTCGCCTGGCGCATTCATCACCGTTTGTCCGTTTTGTATGATTTTCTGTGCCATAGTCTGTTTGATGTTTTAATGTTTGACAACGGTAAAATACTGCGAGTCGTCAACTATGCTACGGTCTTCACCAACCCATGTCACGGCTCTGTCAGGCTCCAGTGTCCTGACGTGATCCTTCATTTTGAAGTGAAGCTCATAGTCGGCTTTGTCTCCCGCGAAGACGATGCACCACGTTTTGCCGTCGTTCCATTCCTCGTCAACGATGTCGGTCGCTTGGTTCCTCTTCGACTTACTGAGTTTTGTCAGATCGTCACTGACGATGGCCGTCACCTTGACGACCTCGCCGTTTGATTTGAATGTACATTTGATAGTTCTCATAGTTCGCTTGATGTTCTAATGATTACCTTCCACTTCGATTACCTCATGCGCTATGCCGATGAAGGTCAGCCATTCGCTTGCTCGCTTTGCTTCTGCTTCGTCCATCTTCAGACATAGCGTCTTGTCGTCAATGAACCGTGTCGGGCGGAGCCTATGCAGGTACTCCGTGCAGTTCTTCCTGTCGTTCCAGATTTTGATTGTCTTTGCCATGGTCGTTTACTTATTTTAATAGTTTATCGTCTTGTAAATCCAGTCGATGATTGCCTGCAGCGTCTCGTCCTTCAGTTGATCAGGGCGAACGTAGAGCTGCTGCGTGTCATAGAAATATCGGAACTTGAAGGCCAGCGGCATCTGCTCATTGTCAGGATTGTAAATCATAGCTTCGCAAAGCTCGGTCATATAGGCTCTGCCCCAGTCCACCAGGCATCCGTTGAGATCGTGGAGCGGCTTGTCAACCCAGAAATCCACCACGAGCTTTCCATCCTCGTCGTCGTACATGCTATTGTAGAGCCTACCCAGGTTACGGGAGTGTTCGCGGGCATCCCAGATGTCGGCCATCAACTCCCTCAACTGCTCTACCTTGGCACGTTTCAAGTCACCGAAGCGGTAGGTGTTGCCGCTCCGCACGTCCTTGATATACTCGATATCCTCGATGCAGCCTGTGTAAGTATTGAGATACCACTGCTTCACATCCTCCAGGGTAGAAAACCCGGGGTCAATCACGGCCGAGAACTGTCCGTCGGTCTTGTCAAAAATCTGTACTAACATAGTCGTTTACGATTTTAGTGCGGGAATGCCCTTTCCTTCAGGTAAGGGATGAAAGCACCCCGTATGTTAATAATTTAGATATCTATCTCAAATATTCGACACTCTCCAAAATATTTCATACCTTTGCCGCATGATTGCCTACAAATACAAGCTGTATCGTACCGATAGGACGAAGCACCTGGATAAGATGCTCCGCGAGGCTTGCTTTGTGTGGAACCATGCTCTGGTCATGCAGAAGCGGTACTACCGTCTGTATGGCAAGTACATCAATACGAACAGGATGCAGAAACATTTCGCCAAACGTATATCGAGAAACCTGCTGCATTCGCAGACCGTTCAGGAGATTCTTCAGCGGCTCGATACCGCCTATCAGCGATTCTTCAGCCGTCTGGCCAAGCGTCCCCCGAAATTCCGCAAGGCAAAGGATTTCTCTTCCATCCTGTTCAAACAGGGCGGCTATTCCCTGAATGGCAACGTCCTGACAATAAACAGCATCAAGAAACGCTTCAAGTTCTCGTTGAGCCGTCCGTATGCAGGAAAGGTCAAGACCCTCACCGTCAAACGGAACCACATCGGAGAGTTCTTCATCGTCATGGTGCTCGATCAGTCCCCTCAGTCCATCGGAAAGTCACATAATGGTGCATCCGTCGGTATCGACTTCGGACTGAAGAAGTACATGACGATGAGCGACGGCACGACTGTTGACAATCCGCAGTTCCTGAAGAGCGGACTGCGCCAGTTGCAGCGTAAGTCTCGGAACCTCTCGAAATGTGTGCCTGGCTCCCATAACCGGGAACGGAAGCGTCTGGATCTTGACAGACACTATGAGAAGGTGGTCAATCAGCGCAATGCCTTCCAGTGGCATCTCGCCCATCAGCTGTGCCAGAAGTACGATAGGATATTCATTGAAGACCTGCAACTCACTGGCATGTCTGCCCTCTGGGGCAGGAAGATGGCCGACCTGGCACACGGGGAGTTTGTGCTGAAGCTCCAGTACGTGGCCACCAAGTATGGTGTCACCGTCCACAAGATCGACCGCTACTACCCGTCATCCAAGAGGTGTACGTGCGGCTACGTGAATCATGGCCTGCAACTCCATGAGCGTACATGGGTATGTCCTGAGTGCGGCACAGTCCACAAGCGGGACTTGCTTGCAGCCAACAATATTCTTCGGCAGGGCATTGCCGAATTGGAGAGTGTCAGTAAGTCAAAGAACGCCGTTGGCGCTTCTTCGCGGTCACGCCTGCATCCAAGAATCTCATTCCTTCAGGGGTGAGAGTATGTCAAAAAAACGACATTGGCACAGATGCTGCAATTCTTTGTAGCCGACGGCAAGAAACATCACATCGTCTATATGAAGGCGGAAGAGAACCCTAAGCTGACGAAGGAAGAGAACATCTACGTGAATATCACGTTTGCTTCAGGTGCTGCCTGCACGAAGATTATTAAGGGCACGCTGGAGTTCGGCTGCGAGTACCTTGTGTCCCGTGGTGAGGAGCTGGGCTTCGGCTTAAAGCCTGACGTGGTATGCGAATACAGCAGCCACTGGCCCTGGGAATATTGCTATCTCTATAAACTTTAAAACGAACACGACTATGGCATACATGAGTTATTGCAGATTTGAAGGCACCGTCTTCGACTTCGGCGAGTGTATCGAAGACCTGAAGAAAGGCAAAGTGTTGAACCAGTATGAAGAGCCCTACCGCCACACGCTCTACAAGATGGCGAAGGAATACATCACGGCATACGAGAACTATACTCCCAAGCCCGACGATGACGACGAGGAAGAGGACTAAACCCCTTACCTCGGTCGGCCTCTGAACCGTTACCTCATATCGATCACAAACGGATATGAGGTATCGGCTTCCACACAAGATTATTAACCCCCAAAAAACATTTCAAGTTATGAGCAAGACAAAGAACCAGGTCATCGACCAGAAAGACTGGACGAAGTACGTCATCAGTCACAATCTCGACAAGGATGGCTTCGGAGCCTATATCCCTGGCCTCGGATGTCGCAACGTGACACTGCAAGAACTCTCCGACTACTACTATTGGCCGGGCGACGTGCGAGGCTTCTTCTTCGACATGTGCCAGCACGCCCTGCCAGATACCGTTACGTTCAAGCAGAGTCTCGGCAGCGTAAAGATAACCGCAAAGATGACGTTCCACGGAGGCCGCGAGTGGATAGACTTCCGCCCCGTGAGCGAGGACTTCGCCAAGCAGGAAGGCAAGATTGAGATGTGCCACAGCGACTGGATAGACCTGCTGCGCAGCGACCTGAAGAACGGTACCCGAAAACTCCTGAACGGACAGACAACAGAGTAATAACCCCCAAAAAACAATTCAAGTTATGAGCAAGACAAAGAACCAGGTCATCGACCAACAGAACGAGAACAAGAACCAGAGTATCAACCCCCGCCAGCGAGACCAGCGCCGCCTGAGCATCGAGACGCTGACGGCACTCAACACCGCCGCCCACGCCGCCATGAAGGAGATACAGGGAGACCGCACCACGGCAGAGGTAGTCGGCGACAGCGAACTCTACTGCGACCTCATGCAGATATCGCTGCTCGGCTATAACCGCTGGCTCGACTACGAGCGCAAGCAGCAACAGTACCGCGACATGGATATGGACGCCCTGCTGAAAGAACTCTACCAGCGCATGCAGATGTATCACCACTACCAGGAGTGCAAGGGCCGCGAACTGCCCGGCATCCAGTGCCGAATGGAGAAGAACGGCGTGTTCGCCCTCGTGCTCGGAGAGTGCGCCCTCAATCTGGAGCACACCTTCGAGGACGACAGTACCACCAGCGGAAAGGAAGGCCGCCTGTTCTGCATCGGCCTGAACATCCCTCTGCTCGACAGCGTGGACCCCGAAGACCCGCAAAGCCACCTCTATGGCGAGTACGACGAGTTCCTTTCGTTCTGCTGCGAGTTCACCGACGGCGACGACCGCGAGTGCCGCGACGTCTATCCCAGCGAGTACAGTCACGAGCGGGTCATCCGCTCCATCCTCGCACAGCTCGACCAGATAGGTGAGTTGGCTAACGAGCAGTAAGCACGAGAGAGAAATAATTAACATTTTTAACCCCCTAAAAAACAAGTAACGAATTATGATTGAGAACTGGTTTATTGGCGCCTTTGCATGGCTGTGGTTTATTCAATGGTGCTATAAGAAGTAAGCGACCTTATGCAGAACTATATTGACCCCGATATGCGGGAACTGATTGACGCACTGAGCAAGTGCATCGTGCCTAATCACAAGGCGGTGTGGCGGGTGAACAGCCACGTGCCTTACTACTCACGGGGCCGCTACAAACGGGTGGCCTGAAAAATTTTTCCGCGAAAAGTTTGCAGGGATGGAATAAAGTTCTTATCATGTGCCGCCGTCCAAGCGGCTATTTTTGTGCCCACAACTTTAGCGGAATATTAACGTCTAATCAATTGACATACTCTCACCCCTGAAGGAATGAGATTCTTGGATGCAGGCGTGACCGCGAAGAAGCGCCAACGGCGTTCTTTGA